>PPYE01320551.1_pt1 | contig 32285 bp, 19 predicted proteins | sample 1559881 | NCBI WGS metagenome assembly PPYE01 (sample SAMN08240022, study PRJNA423297) | Human gut metagenome, whole genome shotgun sequencing project.
CTCTAATATCAAACCCAGATATTTGATACATATTATATTCAGATGGAGTAATATCTAATTTAAAGTTTGAAAGACCTTCAAATAAGAAAATTACTTCATAAAAATTATTTGAGTTATCAGGCCATTTAAACTTATTTTTTCTAGTCTGACCTAAAAATTTAATTAGCAATTTATTATATTCTAATTCAATAGATTTTATAAAAGCCAACTCGGAAGGACGCCAATCTTTATGAACTTTAGTAATGTTATCAATATTTTTTATATTTTTCATATCTTAAAAATTAAAAAGTGATTCTTTTCCTTTAGGAGAATATCCCCGTCCAAATATATATTCGTGCAAATGTGGTGAGCTATGGTCTAATGGTCTCATATGATCAGTGAAATCCACTCTATAAATTTGACGACCATAATCATCATAAATTACTCTAGATTTTTCCATCTGTTTTGTTCGCCCACTTACTCTATACCAATCTAATCTTTTAGTACCAGGTACGACTTGTGAGGGAGCTTTATTTTGCCAGTATTTTGCATATCTAGTAGCTTCACTAATATGCATCATAGAACTGAATGATACTCTACTAGTGCCTTTTAATAAGGTCTTTATATATCTTATTCCTAACGAAGCCAGTCCTATTCCTCCCTCAGCCAGCGCTACCCCATCCGCAATACTCATCAACGTAAACGCAGCCACTGCAATATCCTTCCCTACCTCATTTACCTCATGATTTATAAGCCCCAATAGCAACCTATCTTTATATTCATCCGCTAACTCATCCGAGTTCATTAGCATATTTTGCATCTTCTTACTTCCCAGTATAGACTCAAATGCCTTGTTTGGTTCTGATGTATTAGAGACAAGAATATTCTGATAATAATTGAGGTATGTACCATCAATCATCGGGATACTCATTGAACTACCTACTCTACTGTATTCCACATCATCATACATGTAGGTGCTTGAGCTGGAACGAGTCCATAAGTAATTTCCCCTGTTGTCTTTATACCAATCCCTTCCATCCGGGTCAGTCCTGTTTATCGGATCATTCCCACAATATGCATACGGACTGTGGCTGTAATAGTTTTCGGCATGAGGGTCCATGGTTGTAAATCTTCCCAACACCGGGTCCAACATCCTTGATAAGAAATCATACAGATCCAGCCCATACATGCGGTCCAGTTCCTTGTCTCCGAATTTGAAAGCTTGCGTGCTACCGCTTTCTTTACTGGTTCCCCAAAGAGCGCCAAACGGATAGTAGTGGTTCACCTGCTCTACAGTTCCATCCTGGTCTATTACTATCCGGTTATTTCCCTGATGATCTTTCAGGTAATAGTGATATACAAAACTACCATTTTTATTTTTATCTATGTAACCTTCAGGAGTTAAAATTTTATCTAATTTTCCATTTCGGTAGATGATGTTGCCGCAATAGTCGATGGTGGTTTGTGCATGGTATGTAAGGTCGGGTACAAATCCGATACCGGGTATATCTTCACCGGGTATTGTTCCTATTGCCATAGGAGCGATTCCGGGAATACCGGGACCTCCGGGCTTAATTGGGGAGGGGCCTATCCCTGTTCCTATACTATCGGTAATTGCTCCTCCCGGATTTGCATATATTTTAGGATTCACCAAATATTTGGCTTTTATCTTATTTCCTGCTGCATCATAATTATAATCGATCTTATAAATAGTATCCAGATAAATTTTACTGGGCAGATTTAAAGGATTGTATTTAATAAAAACGATTCTGCGATTCAGGTCACTTTTTAGATTTCCATTACTATCGTAGGTATATTCTTCCTCCTGATCGGTGCCATCAGTAAAGTGCATAGTTTCTTTGTAAACCGGGTCATTAGCTGCATAGTCTGTTATACGTTTTAATTGATTACCGTGATATTCCAAAGTTAAATCGTCAATGATTCCCGTTCTGTAGCCAGGTGACATAGCTGATTTTTCAATAACTCCTCTTCTGGTCAACTTTTTTATGTTTCCATGCCTGTCATATTCATCTATATATACACTGTATTCATTATTTAAAATGGACGAGGTTCCGTATGGGTATTTATTATATATAGCTTTCTTTAACCTGTTTATCCCGTCATATTCAAATTTGTAACTATCAGCTATAGATACCTTGGGCATTGTTCTCCATATCATAGAAGTGATATTGCCGTTATAAGTATCATAAGCAAGGGATTGTTGGAATCTGTCACCGGATATTTCCGTCAGCCACTGACGTATGTTATATGAATAATTGGTTACATCCTTGCCATTGTGTATCTTTTTACTTTTTGTCAATCCCAGTTCATTATAGGTATTTTCGGATAATGTAACAGGGGTATTTCCGTTTAACTGATATTCCGTTTTAAGTAAACGTTCCGCATGGTCGTAAGTATAGGTATATACCTGTGTTATTACCTGTTGCCCGGTTACATAATGTTCATGCATAAGTTTTTTGACCTTGCCTGTAAATGAAAGCCGGTAATAGTTTTTATCGTAACCGCCCATGTGGTTGGTAGAAAGAACCTGCACCTGATTGCCTTTATAATCATAATAATAAGCTGAGACTGTAAATTGTGTTGAATGGTATAAATCATATATGCGTGTGCCTGTTAACAGTCCTTTGGTATTTTCATATCTGGTATCGTAACCGGATTTTTCAGTATATGTCAATATGCTTTTGCTGGCGGCCGGAAGTTTGTTCAGGAAGTTATAATTGTCATAGTAATTGACGGATAATAATCGTACCTGTGATAGAGTGATCGTTTCTTCGTCGCATTTAAATATATATCCGTAGTCAGTATCTCCTGTATAAACAGCCTCTATGATTTTATTTTTAATGTCATTATTACTGATATTAGTTCCATTGCTGATCGTGCCTTGGCATATACCGGTCACTGTTATCCTGCTGAACAGGTCGGGAATGCTGAATGTCCATTTATTCTCTTTTCGCTGCTCACCATCTTGCGTAAACACTAAATGGTCTCTTCTGTCATATACCATATAAACAGGATCACAACCAGGCATCTTTTTTTCAATACAACGGCCGTATTCATCATATTTATAAGAATAAGCATACAGATTGAGATTTGCTTGTTTCACATCACCATTGATCATAGGAGGTAGTACATAGCGCAGGCGTCCCAGGTTGTCATATACATAATACGTGTCTATGCGTTCATCTCCATTCATCTGGCGATGTAAGATTAATTGTCCCAGTTTATCTACGAATGAATATTGTATATTCCCATCCTCATCCGTTGTTTTTTCTACATATAATTCATTTGCCGGATAGGTGTTATTTTTCATGATCATACCTCCGGAAAACAATTTGTACATGTCTGCTGATAGTAAACCGGATACAGTATTTGAAAGATATTCTTTCAAAACCCCCTTTTCCGAGCTTTGCCATTTCTTCCCGGCTTCCATGATGTTAGTAGCCCGGCTTAAAGGTGATTTTTCGTAAAGGGCTTTAGCATAAGGATTGTCATCCAGATGATAGGATATGGCAACATCGGGGAGGTTTTCAACAAAATTCCCGTCATTCCTTGCAACGGGTGTTGCAATCCATGCTTTATCTTTTCTTCCGAATCCATCATAGTCTTGTTGTGAAACTATATCTTGTTTACCGGGGCTAAGATTACGGAAAACAGATTGTGTAGGTCTGCCCATTCCGTCATAATATTGGATATTTTCCAGATAGTTTCCTCCTTCATCATGGAGCATTGTTTTCGTGATAATATAATTATGATCGGTATTTTGGGCCTTTGTTGTTGCTGGCTTCGTTATTCCCGTTAGTATAATGATTAAAATATATAGTATTCTGATTTTCATATGTCTATAATTTAATTAGTTAGAATTTTTTCGCTGTATATCTTCTCATTTACGGCTATTTGTAACAAATATTCTTTCATTGTATTCTTATTTACCGGAATGTTCAGCGAATAATACCCGCCATCCTTTTTCTCTTTTGATTGTTGAAATAGTAATCTGCCTTGTATATCAAAAAGCCGGAATGATATATCAGAAGTTTCTTCCAACTGGTATTCTATAATGAGTTCAGTCTTTTCCATACTAAGGAATACATTATAGTTTATGTTTTTTCTGCCGGAAGTCTCATTTTCATTTTCTCTTTCCTGCTCTTTTCTTTTTTCTTTTTCAGCAGCTATTCTTTCTCTCTTTTCCTGGTTTTCCGGGTCGTTTTCCAGTCCGTAATTCTGTTCGCTGGGCGGGAAATAAAAAGAGGTTTTTTCCTGGTTGAATAGCTGTCCGTTTTTATAGGTAGAATTAATTATAGTTTCAAAAACAGGGTAACGGTATCCTTCAGCATACCATTTATAAACATCAGTCTGCTTGTAGCCGGTTTCATTTGTGAGATAATAGTCAATGCTGTCTGTAGAAAATACCGTATCCGTTATTGAGTAAGAATAATGAGGAGTCTGCTTTTCATTTTTTCTTTGTGTATAATGTATGCGGAGCACATTTTCCAGTACTTCCCCTTCCGGCAATAATATCATTCCGCAGGCATCTGCATGGTAAGATGATTTTCCGCTTATGGCGAGGTCCAGTTGACTACAATAATCTCCGGTTCCAAAAAAATAATTTTCCTGATGGTCACCGTAATGAACAGGGTAAATTAAATGAAGTTCAGGATTATGATAATGTATGAGTGTTGTGGAGTTTTCAAAGCCAACAAATATTAATGAATCTTCTTTAATGGAATATTTGGAAAGGCTCCTCTTCTCTCTGGCTACAATCAAGGAATCATTATCGCCGAGATAAGATACTTTGTATTCGCTATTGATTATTTTTTGTTTGCTGAAATCCCAAAACACGTTTGACCCTTTTCGGCCGGGGTCTTTGAATTCAATTTGTTGTTTTACCAATATATCACCACCACGAATCCGGTTATAAGATTTTTCAAGGGTGGGTTGTGCAATCATATAAAGATTGCTAAATAAAATTGCTGTTGCCAGTGTTATATATTTCATGTCAGATAATTCTTTTATTAATTACAATAGATAGTCTTAACGATAATTGTATTCTTGTGCCTGTATTACCTTTTTCTCTCCGTTTTCAATAATATAGGTTTCTTTTAGCCTGCCCAGTCCGTCGTAATCATAGTAAGTTACTACGCCATTAGGGGTGGCGACTGTTGCGACTCCTATTGCCGGAATATGTGAACGTATAGTGATTTGTGCATCTTCAGAAAATTCTTCCTGAAGTTCTTCTGTATATACATAATCACCAATTATGAAGAAATAATTTTCGCCTTTATAGTTTTTTATTTCCACATTCAGGTATTGGCTGTTATAAGACCACATATAAGCAATATCAAAAGATTCGTCTATTGTTAAATGAATTGGTTTCCCGTGTTCTGTATAATCTTTATAATGAATATGGATTTTAGGCTCTCCAAAGGCTCCTTTTTGAACTTTTAAATATTTAGGTACAAACCATTTACTCACTTTCTGATAGTCAACAATTTCTTTTTCCTTAAATACTCCATTCATATAGCTGGTTTTTTCTATAACAGGAGTTAAGATATGATTAGTTACCATTGATGAATAAGGTTCGTTGGATTTGAAATCAGAAGTATATTTATAAAGCATTTTGCTAAGTTCTTTACCGGAACTTTCTAATTTTTCAGATTCGATTAATTTGTTTTGATTATAATCAATTATTTTTTCCCGGCTTTGTAATTCTTTTCCTGTAGCAGGATCGTAATAAGTTTCTATTTCATTGGTTAAGAAATATCGATTTGTATAAGTATCCGTCATAGATGCCGGAACTATAAAAATCACATTGTATGGGTTTGTAAAAATAACAAAGCTTTCCTGATAAGGAGTTTTTATAGTACCTGTTGCTATTTTACCATATTTATATTTTACAGATTTTACAAGTTTATTGTTTTCGTCATAAATTTCTTCCGAAACTTTTTTCCCTCTTTCCATGGATTTACTGGATATCTGGTTATAGTAGCTTGCTATTTTATTGGAAGAAGTAGAATACAGAAACTCTTCATCCAGATGTTTTTCTCCCCAGATATCTGTGTCGTAGTTTGTATATTTGTATACAATTAAACCATTTGATTGGCTATTGGCATCAAGGCTTTGTTCGATAACAGCAGAATAAGTAATATGTCCATCCGTCCGGTTTGTTCCTGATGCCATAAAGCCACCTTCTGAATATATAGCATATATACTTCCTTCATTTGTGCTATAATTCATACCGTATTCTTTTACAGCTTTTAATATTCCGCTACTCTTATAGCTTGATTTGTTTACAGCTGATATATCATCTGTATAATAATATTTCTTTGTTTGAAGAATATCTCCGTTTGTGTCGTAAGATTTTATCTCGGATATACACAACCCACCTGCCGTACCATTTTTCTCGATTAATTCATCTGACAAAGATTTTGGTACAATTTTACCATATCTGTGTTTTTGATACTCGAAGCCGGTTTTTCCTCCGGTCGGGTAAGTAATTTCTTTTAGTGTCTCAGCTTTGGCTATCTCCAATAAAGCGGCAGGCTGCCTTGTCTGGTAATAATTATCATCGAATAATATGGTTTCTGAAAAGCTCCTTTCTCCACCATTGTAAAATCCCCAATGATCGACACTGGCAAATATGTAACGGGGGAAAATTTCACCTGTGTTATAAGTAAAACTATAATCCCGTGGTGTATAATCTGTAGCTTCGGGAGTAAGGTAACGTAGCGGGTATTTCATTCCACCTGCATACATCCATTCTATATTTTCTTCGTAAGGTCCTTTTCTTTCTCCAATCCGGGATAACTTTCGACGTCCTTCGAAAGTGTATTCAAGATAATAAGTTTTAGCATAGTCGACATTATCTTTCATCGAATCATTTTCAAAGTCTAGCATTAACGGGTTAATACTTATTGCTCTTAATATGCGCCAATGTATGTAATCATTTTTAATTTTTGAGATGTCTGAGCTTGGCATGAATACCATAAACTGATTACCGGGAATAATTGCATTTCCATTAAATAAATTGCCGCTGGGAGTGTCGTCGTTCCATGCCATGAAATCTCCGTAAGGCCTTTCCTCTTGCTCTCCCAGAGTCTCTGTTCCTGAATGCAAATCTACGCGGGCACAAGATGATTGTATGCTTTTCAGGTAGACCGGAAAAATCAGGTATCCGGATAATCTTTTCCTGCCCCTGGTATTATCTACTACTTCTGTATTACTGGGAGGTGCATATATATTATTCCACGAGTCAGACTCAGGCTTAATCCATGTATAAGAAGAGAAAGCCGCAAACTGGATTTCACAAACCGGGAGTCCGGCTTCGTATTCAAGTGTTAAGATATAATCCGTTGGAGATTCTATTTTAGTCAGGAACCATGATGTGGCTACCAGATCGCTGTTGTTGCGACTGTAATAAGGAATGCTGTATTCAGTGGCATTTTGTCCCCCGAACGTATATCTCATGCCGTCGGGAGTTATTAGTGTGAAAATATCAAAGAAGCGGTTATTTTCATTTTTTCTACTCCACCGTGAAGGATCGATCTCACTTCTTAAATTTTTTAAACTCCTGAAACCCGATGCCGGATTGAACTCTACTTTGATATCATCATCAGACACAACCACCCACTCTCCGTATTCATTCAAATAAAAACTTCCTGAATAATTACCAAAATTAAAGACATATTCATCTGTCATTAACTCATAGGGTGGCTGATTGAGACCTACGAAATTTCTCGAATGGCTGGAAAGGGAAGCCGCATCCGTTACCGATTGTAGTTTCTGATAATTATCGTAAAATCCCATGGACTTTCCTTTATCATCCTGTTTCTCATCATAACATCCCCTGACCATTCTGGTAATGCATCCACCTGCTGATAAACTCCATCCCAGACCCAGCCAGCCGGATTTTTTATTCGGCTTTACATCTGCCAAATGATAACTCAGTACAATCGGCAAGGATATGTCTCCTTCCTTTACTTCATAAAGCGGAATAGATATATTAGGTGTACCTGTATGCAAACTTACCGGAATATCACCATATACTCCCAAACTGGCAGCATTCGGACTTGGGTAATTTTCAAGTGGCCTGAACTGCCCTGACATGTTTATGCTGTAAAAAGCAAATAAAAAAAATAAATGTAGTGTAAATCTTCTCATGTTTTTTAAAATTTATTGTATATATTATTTTACATTTTATGCTTGTGGCAATAGTTTTTACCACCTATTATTTTATTAATAAGCCTACGTTATATTTCTATTGTATCAATAGACAATAAGTTGTACCTTATGGTAGTGGAAATGGATTATGGATTTATTATTTTCATTGGAGTAAAGTTTAGTTTTTATAAATATTATAAATATGATTCGTTGATTTATAGCATTTTATTCATTTTGATATTTATGCCCGACTTGAGTTTTGATTATCTATGGTGTAACAATTTCTCATCTGTTATTTTTTTAATTAATATTTAGTTATTAGTATTACCGCTACAAATAAAGAAAATTATTATTAATAAAACAAAGAAATTATCTGATTATTTTCTTGATAAAATATGCTTAATTACCTAAAGAGGTAATCTCATTAGTTAAGAAAATAATTTTAAATAAAAAATAGTCAAAATGTTAAATATTTAAGTTTTTTCTGTCTGTTATTTCTTAATTATAAGCTTGCTCACCGGATAAATTCGCTACTATCTGAAACCATCTGCCACTACTACCTGAAATTACCCCCTTCTACCCTCTGTCTTAAGGTCAACACTCAGGTAGTAGTACACCCTATATTCAGGTAGTAGTACACCCTTTTTTCAAGTAGTAATGTAGGGTTCTTTCAGGTAGTAGACCCACCTCTTTCAAGTAGTACTCTGGTCACTCTCTGGTAGTACTTTGCTATACCTATAAAAAAAGACCGCAACGGGATTGCCCCATTGCGGTCTTTTACTAAAAATAATTTTATTATCCGTTTACTTACGGCTGCTGCTCATCCTTCGCTTTCTCTTCCCTTCTTGCCTCCTGTTGTGACTTACGTGTCATTACATGCTCAAAGCTCACATTTTGTAAAGCTCTGCGAAATAGCTTTCCCGGACGAAACTGAAACCTGACTTTCTTAATATTACGATGTGTAAACTTTTTGGCAGTTTCAGCTCCACGGCTCGAAAGTTGGCACTGGAATTTTCCAAAGTCTCCCAGATCTACCATGTCTCCATTCTTTAAATGATAGGCAACTCTCTCACTTGCTGCGGTAACCAGATTCTCTATATCACCTCTTGTCAGTGAAGTTCCCCACGCAACTTCCTCTGCAAGTTGTGAGAGTGGAATTTCTTCCTCTACCTGCATGCGTGCATAAAATAGTGCCGGTTCTTCCGGTCTTAACGGGTTCCTCCACTCTGAAATACTGTATCCTATTGGCATATTGTTTGTGTTTTATTATTTTGTTATTAATTAGAATAGAATATCTACTAATTTGTTTACTCTCTGAATGCCTGATTTCCTCCCGGGCCGGAAATCACACAATCTAGCTGTGGTTTTGGTTATTTACTGTCTTCTTTTCTCAATGCTTCTTTCTTCGCTTTGATAGAAAGTACCCTTTCAAACCTGAGTTCATCCAGGATGCTCTTAAACAATATTCCGGGCCGGAACTGAAAGCGTGGCTTACGGATATTGTGATGGGTGAACTCTTCCCTGGTAGGTGCTCCGGAGCTTGATAGCTGAAATTGTATCTTACCCAAGGTTCCCAGGTTTACCCTGTATCCGTTGCCTATATGATAGGCTGCACGTTCAGAAACCCCAATAAATGCATTTTGAACATCTCCTGCGGTAAGGGTGCTACCCCACGCTACTTCCTGGCAGATAGCCCATAGGGTCACTACTTTACCGGCCTGTGCTTTGGCATAATACATGGGTGGTTCTTCAGGATTTATAGGATGTCTCATCTTTGTCAAACTATACTTTATCGACATTTTTTTCTAAGCGTTAAGTTAATACTAAAATTTACTATATTCAAATCTAATTAAATGTTGCAACTGTTAGATTTATAATGCAAATATATAGTTGGAGTTTTATATATCCAAATAAAAATCAAATTATTTTCTTAGATCTATATAGATATTTGCAAATTGTGATTTAAATTATCGATTAAGTAATTGAATATGTGTTATTTGTCTATCTCAGATATTAATATGTTAAAAATGTAGTAAGAGGTTAGTTTAAAGTTGAGAATTTAATTTAGATGAAAACTTCTCTGAATTGTATTAAATATCTGTATTATAAGTGTATGCATTAAATTATGGAAATAAGAGTGAATTAAAGATGATGCTAACTAAAGAGGAAAATGTAGTATATTGAGGAAAGGAAAAAGAGAGGTTGACTTTTGAACTCTCTCAGAAGTATTCATATAAAAGGGAGCACCTTTAAAAGCATATTTGATATAAAAATAGCTCTAAGATGCTCCCTTACGGGTATTTAAAAGACTAAAAATGGTTTTTAATCAAAAGAACCGTAGCGTGTGGCCAACAGTTTTCTGTCTCCTAAGGTATTATCTACCCTTGCTACATTGATCCAGAATTTATTTTCTCTTACCGATTCAATAGGATAAGCGGCTTTTTCACGGGGATAGCTATGGTTCCATTCATTAGCTACAATCTCATATTCAGGATGCGGAGAGTTTTGCACGACATTATCATCTTTTTCTGCTTCACCGTTTTTAACCTCCTGTATTTCCTGGTAGATGGACAACATAACATGAACGAAATTCTTCAGTTCCCACAGGCTTTCGCTTTCTGTAGGTTCGATCATCAGCGTACCGTGTACCGGGAATGAAAGGGTAGGGGCATGGTAACCGTAGTCCATCAGGCGTTTGGCTATGTCGCTTTCGCTGATCCCTGTTTCTTCTTGTATCCTACGGCATTCCAGTATCATCTCATGGCCGACAAAACCTTTGGAGCCACGGTATACGATACCATATGTGTCATTCAGGCAGGCAGCCAGATAATTTGCGTTCAGGATTGCTATTTTGGTAGCTTCTGTAAGTCCGTCGGCCCCCATCATAGAAATATATCCGTAAGTAATAGGCAATATACCCGCGCTTCCGTAAGGAGCAGCAGAAACCGTATTTCTCATATTACCCCAGAATGGATGACTGGGAAGGAAAGGAACCAGGTGCTCTGCTACGCAAACGGGGCCCACTCCCGGGCCTCCGCCACCATGCGGACTGGCAAATGTTTTATGTAAGTTCAGGTGGCATACGTCAGCCCCGATAAATCCCGGATTGGTAAGTCCTACCTGGGCATTCATATTGGCGCCATCCATATACACCTGTGCACCGCAATCATGAATTACCTGGCATATTTCTACAATCTCAGTTTCAAAGATACCGTGTGTAGAAGGGTAAGTTATCATCAGCGCAGCCAGATCGTCTTTATGTTCTTCGGCTTTCGCTTTCAGGTCGGCAAAGTCTACATTGCCCTCGCTGTCACATGCGCAGGTAACAGTTGTATATCCTGCCTGTATGGCTGAGGCCGGATTTGTACCGTGGGCCGAAGCCGGGATAAGGATTTTGCTGCGGTGTCCCTGCCCTATACTTTCCAGGTAAGAGCGTATGATGCGCAAACCGGCATATTCTCCGCCTGCACCGGAATTGGGTTGCAGGCTCACTCCGGCAAATCCGGTTATTACTTTTAATTGTTCGCTCAGGTTACCGATCAATTCGCGGTAGCCCTCCGTCTGGTCTTCCGGAGCCAAAGGATGTATACTCATAAAGCCGGGATTGCTTAACGGAAGCATTTCCGAAGCTGCATTGAGTTTCATGGTGCACGAGCCCAGTGAGATCATAGATTGAGCCAGTGAGATATCTTTCCTGTCGAGTCTTTTGATATACCGCATCATCTCTGTTTCCGTATGGTATTTATGGAAAACTTCGTGGGTAAGATATTCGCTTTTGCGTTGCAATTCTTTGGGCAATGTGTTCGATTCTTTAATATCCGTAGCTTCCTGATGATTCTTTCCGGCAGCGATGGCAAATATAGAGAACAATGTATTAGTATCTTGCAGGCTGGTTGTTTCGTCAATGCTGAATCCTACATCTCCGTTGTCAAAGTAACGAAGATTCACTTCTTTGCTAAGGGCAATGGTGCGGATTTGCTGGGCAGAAAGGTTATCCGGCAATCTGAAACGTAAAGTATCAAAATAATAGGCGTTAACCTGTGTATATCCCAAATGGCTGATCTCTTTATTCAGGTAATTAGTTATGCTGTGAATGCGTGATGCAATATTACGGATACCTTCTGCCCCGTGATATACGGCATAAAAACCGGCCATAGTAGCAAGCAGTGCCTGGGCTGTACATATATTAGATGTTGCCTTTTCGCGTTTGATATGCTGTTCACGGGTTTGCAGTGCCATACGGTAGCAAAGCTTACCATATCTGTCTTTTGAAAGGCCGATGATACGTCCCGGTATATTGCGTTTATATTCATCCCGTGTAGCGAAATACCCGGCAGATGGTCCTCCGAAGAACATCGGTATTCCCAAACGCTGACTGCTTCCGAATACAATATCCGCTCCCCATTCTCCCGGAGGAGTCAGCAGTGCCAGGCTGAGGATATCCGCACAGATTGCAACCTTACAGTTAGCTGTATGAGCTTTTTCAGTAAAAGCCCGATAATCTTCAATACTCCCGTTTGAGTTAGGATATTGAAGGATGCATCCGAAAACCTCGGGAGTAAATTCAAACGTTTTATAGTCCGCCACTTCCAGTCTGATGCCCTGCGGTATTACACGTGTCTGTATAACCGCAAGATTCTGTGGAAATATATTTTCATCTACAAACAATACATTGGCTCCGGATTTTTGCTGGTCGCGGGTTCTGAGACCATACATCATGGTTGCAGCCTCAGCACCGGCAGTAGCTTCGTCCAGCAGTGAAGAGTTTGCAATAGGCAGGGCGGTCAGGTCGCTGATGGCTGTCTGGAAGTTCATCAATGCTTCAAGGCGTCCTTGTGACACTTCTGCCTGATAAGGAGTATACGATGTATACCAAACCGGATTCTCAAATACATTTCTTTGAATAACGGCGGGAGTTATGGTATCATACCATCCGGTCCCTATATAAGAGGTAAAGACTTTATTTTTAGAAGCCAGGGATGCGATGTGTTCCGCAAATTCGCGTTCGGTCATAGACTTGGGGAGCGGTAAGGGCTCTTTGAGGCGAATATTAGAGGGAATAGTCTTATCTATCAGCTCGTCAAGGCTTTTCACTCCGATCTTGTCCAGCATCTCAGGCATATCTTCTTCATGAATACCGATATGACGATAAGCTAATGAATCTGTTTTCATGGTAATTATTTTTATAGTAGTTAAAGTAAATAGGTATTTTATTAAAATAATTCTCTTATCTGAAAAAGGGATTACTTTGTTTTTCGACACCAATGGAGGTAGAACCGTTGTGTCCCGGATGAACCAGTGTCTCATTAGGCAGTACGAACAAACGACTGCATATATTTTCCCTCAGTTCGTCAAAGTTTCCTTTAGCCAGGTCTGCACGTCCTATACTTCCCTGAAAAAGGACATCACCGGAGAACATCACATTTTCTTCTTTACAATAATAAACCAGGCTTCCGGGAGAGTGCCCGGGCACGTGTATCGCTTCCAGACTGATATTACCAACTGTGATAATATCTCCGTCATTAATGTACTTCCCAAGGGGGGCAGGCAGTTCTTTCAGTTCGAACCCGAACATTTTAGATTGATAAGAGGCACTTCCGAGCCAGAACTCATCAGCCTGATGGCCTTCGGCTTTCAGTCCGAATTCTTTTTCCATAAAAGGATTCCCGAGCACATGGTCGAGATGTAAATGCGTACACAACAGATGTTTGACGGTAAGTCCATTATTTACGATATAGTCTTTTAATGCTTTTTTGTCTTCTTCATAGAAGCATCCGGCATCAATCACTACAGCCTCTTTGGTGTTTTCGTCCGATACTACGTAACAGTTTACCGGAAACATATTGAATTCAAATTTCTTTATTTTCATATCAAATCAAGATATCCTTAAAATTATATTATCTCTAGATACTTACGTACACTACTTTTTTGGTTTTAAAGAATTCTTCTTCAAATTCTTTATCCAAATCATAAATTACCGTTTTATTCTTAACAGGCATTGTTTCGCGTTCCAGCTCTCCGCCTTTGAGGCATATCAGCCCGTTTGGCATTGAATTATGCTGTCCTTTCGAAATATTCTTTCGTATTATTTTCACCAGGTCCGTCAAAGGCATAACCGCACGGCTGACAACAAAGTCAAATATCCCTTTTTCCTCTTCGGCTCTGCTATGGCGGAAACTTACATTTTTCAATCCGATAGCATTGGCAACTTCGGTACCTACACGGATTTTCTTCCCGATACTGTCTACCAGATGGAAATGACTGCCGGGAAAGAAAATAGCAAGCGGGATACCGGGGAATCCCCCTCCGGTGCCCAAATCCATAATAGTGGTACCGGGCTGGAAATTAATGATCCGGGCTATTCCCAATGAGTGTAATACATGGTGTTCATACAAATTCTCTATGTCCTTCCGGGATATGACATTAATCTTTGAATTCCAGTCGGTGTAAAGGTCATAGAGTGCTGCGAATTGTTTTTTTTGTTCCTCAGTAAGGCAGGGGAAATATTTTAGTATGATATCCATTTTCTTATTCATCAAATATATAGAGTATAAGAGGTTGTGTCATAAGTGTCATTTTAACCACAGATTACACAGATTGCACAGATTTGTTAATTTACAGATTATTGACAATCAAGATTATATAATCCGTGTAATCTGTGGTTAATTGATACAACTCAGACTTTTGACACATCCTCATGTTCAGTTTATGGCTTTAATAACGTTTTTACTTCGTCATAAGACAGCGTCAGCTCCGTAGTACCACTGCTGTAAGGTGCTATCTCATAAATGTTGTAGTAAAAGACGATGCCGTTTTTGCTCATATAAAAGTTGTCACTCGGATACATTTCAGTCATCAGCAAATAAGCTTTTTCCTGAAGTTCTTCTATGCTGGCAGTACCTGTCTTTTGCATAAGGTGGTTAAGGAGAAGGTCTGTTAATGGCTTCTCATAACCCGGCTGAAATATATCATCAAGTTTGATTAATTTTCTTGTTTTCAAATCGAAATTAAGAAAGAAGGTAGCATAAGTGCCATGCGCCCCACCTCTGAATTCATTAATAAAATGTTTATAAACCAGATAATCCGGATTGCTCTCAATAGGACGTGCTTCTACTGTTAGATAATAAGAATACCATCCGGCTACATTCCTGTCTCCCTTGGCATTTTTGAGATCTTCTTCGTAGAGTGGCAGCAGATCTTTCCTGTACTCCTTGATGTATACATTCTTGAACGAATCGACTGCAACCTCCGGAGTTAACCCTGCATATTCATTTCCAAAGCACTCGCTGATAAGCGTTTCGTTGACAATATTTCTCAAAACAGTGTCTTCGGCCTCTGTAGGATATGTAAAATTGATAGTAAGACTGCAATTGGGAGAGTTGGGGTCATCTACCAGGTAAGCGGTTTTATCTACCTGGATGCTGTCATATGACATATTACCAAATTGTTTCTGTTTATCCTTTCTGCAGGAAAAAAAGAAAGTACTTGCCAGAAGGGTAAACACAAGAAAACTTATTGTTTGTCTTTTCATAACATTTTGTTATTTTAAACCGGGTTCAATCACCAAGTTGTTGTACAAATATAGAATATATTGTGGAATCAAACCAATAAAAATATTAAATTAGTAGCTCCACTTTTATAAAATTTACTTATCGTTAAAAGCACTTCCAAAGCTATCTGTCATTCCGGGCCTGACCCGGAATCTCCTAACTAAAATATATATATAAGTTGAAAGTCTATTAATTTAAACCATCCTAAAACCCTATGTGTTATTTTTATTTTTTATATCTTTGTCTCCCATAATGAAAAGACTCCGCATCATATTGCCCATTTTCCTTTCACTTATAATTATATATGTGGGAGCAGGAGTCTCTATTATCGAATTCTGTAATTCCGGATGCAAGACAAAATCATTAACACAGTCAACAGAAAATTGTTGCTGCTGCAAAGCTGATTCAGATTCGGATAGCGGTGTCACTCATCAAAAAGGATGCTGTAAGGCGACTGTGCTGAAAGTCGACCTGATAAAAACATCTTCTGTTTCCGAAAATGTATTCATTCCCGTTATTTTGTTTATTGACAACTACTTATTCGTGCAGGCAACTGAATCCGAAACGGATATATCTCTGTATGCCCGATATTATCCACCGCCGGAGCCGGACACTTCACGCTTTTATTTAAACCTCTATTCTACACTTCTTATTTAGTCGTAAGGATATTGACGTGGTATGACCTGAAATCCAGGTTTATACTAAACTCTTTTTATTGACTCCAATTCTTATTTTATTAAACATGCAGATCAGTAGTTTAAGAATTTATCGCTTGCATTTATGTCTTAACTACTAAGTAGTAAAGCAGCTGCTAACTACTATTAACTACTTTGGCTCCTTTAACTACTGATTCACATCAAATATAAATAAGTGTGTGGCAATAAGATTTCCTACTAATATCGATCTAAACAAGTGTATCAGATGAAATATATATCATTATCAATATTACTATTATTCCCTCTTAGTTTATTAGCCCAGGTAACCGGAACCGTGAAAGATGAAGGAGAGCAGCCTGTAACCGGTGCAAGTGTTTACTGGATGAACACAACAAACGGTACTACAACAGATGTGGATGGCTATTTTGAAATAAGTAAGGAGAGGACAAACAAAAAACTGGTAATCAGTTTTATTGGATATGAGCCCGACACCATTACTATAGGAGAAAACAATATTACTCAGTTAGAGATACGGTTAAAACCCAATGCAACTTTAGGAGAAGTTAATGTAGTGAGTCGTAAGGTGGGACTTACCAAAATGCGCAATACCGTTTTCAATACGGATATGATAAACGAAGCTGAATTATATAGGGCAGCTTGCTGTAATCTGGGAGAGAGTTTTGTTACTAATCCTTCGGTAGACGTAACTTATTCGGATGCAGCAACCGGGGCCAAGCAGATTCGTTTACTAGGTCTTTCAGGTACATACGTACAGATGCTTACGGAAAATATTCCTAACTTCCGCGGAGCAGCCTCTCCTTATGGTTTAGGGTATGTTCCGGGGCCATGGATGCAGAGTATACAGGTGTCTAAAGGTACTTCTTCCGTAAAAAACGGTTATGAAGCTATAACCGGACAGATAAACATAGAATATAAAAAGCCTCAGACAGCAGATATCGTGTCTGCCAATTTATTTGCTGCTACATCAGGACGATATGAAGCAAACGCAGATGCCTCTATCCATATCAACAACAATCTGAGCACCATGTTGATGGCTCATTATGAAAATGAAACATCGGGACATGACAGGAATGATGATGGATTTATGGATTATCCCTCAGTAGAACAATATAACTTATTTAACCGCTGGGCTTATACAAAAGGAAGGTATTTACTTCTGGCCGGTATCAAAGCTCTAAAAGAGGAGCGGGAAGGAGGACAGAAGCATACCGGTAATACGGATAATCCTTATAGAATAAATATTGATACGGAACGCTACGAAGCTTTTCTTAAGAATGCTTACGGGATTAATCCGGAGAGGAACTCAAGCATTGCATTGATGCTTTCGGGAAGCATACATCAACAAGATTCTTATTTTGGGAACAAACTATATAATGTAAACCAGAAAAACGGGTATGCTTCTTTGCTTTTTGAAACTGATTTTACAAGCCGGCATAATTTATCGACAGGATTAAGTTTTAATTATGATGAATTTGATCAGGAATATAGATTGAAGACGGATGAAAAAGATTTCCAGAAAGAAGCTGTGACGGGTGGATATGCCCAATACACCTTTAATCTGGACGAGAAAATTGTACTAATGGCAGGTATACGGGGAGATTACAGTAGTAAGTATGATTTCTTTTTCACTCCCCGTTTCCATGTAAAATACAATCCGAATAGTTATGTTAACTTCCGTCTCTCTGCCGGAAAAGGTTACCGTACCAACCATGTGCTTGCAGAAAATAATTATTTGATGGCCAGTAGCCGGACAATAACTATTGATACTGATTTGAAGCAGGAAGAAGCGTGGAATTATGGGATCAGCGCTTCTACTTACATACCTTTATGGGGAAAAACATTGAATGTAAATGCCGAATATTACTATACTGATTTTCAGGAGCAGTTAGTCGTTGATATGGATTCTGATCCGCACCAGGTGCATTTTACAAATTTAAATGGGCGTTCTTATGCCCGTAATTTTCAGATCGACGCAAGTTATCCTTTCTTTAAAGGATTTACATTGACGGCAGCTTACCGGCTTACGGATGCAAAGACTACTTACGGTGGTGTGTTACAAGAAAAACCATTAACGGGAAAGTATAAAGGATTATTAACTGCTTCCTACCAGACACCGTTGGGTATATGGCAGTTTGATATGACACTTCAGCTGAATGGTGGCGGACGAATGCCTTCTCCTTATACTCTGCCGGATGGTACATCCTCATGGGAGTCGCGTTATAAAGGTTTCGAACAACTTAGCGCCCAGATTACCCGTTATTTTCGTCGCGGATCTGTATACATCGGTGGAGAAAATTTGACTAACTTTACGCAGAAACGAACCATAATAGATGCAACCAACCCTTGGGGTGATAATTTTGATTCGACTATGGTATGGGGGCCTGTACATGGTATAAAAGCTTATGTAGGCATCAGGTTTAATCTGGGACGGTTGTGAAATGAGTTAAAGTAGTTAAGTAGTTATCACTTTGTTAGTAGTCAAAGTAGTTAATTGCAATATACTTCTACTTAACTACTAACGAATAAAGCGAGTGATAACTACTCTAACTACTAAATTATATTTATCCTTTAAAATAAAACAATTATGAGATCAAAAAGAATGATGACTTTTCTGTGCTTTGCTATGTTTAGCATAGTAGCAGTGTTAGCAAAAGATTTGAAAACAGTAACTTTACATGCTCCTCAGATGGTATGTCAAAACTGCGAAAAGAAAGTAAAAGACAATATCCGTTTTGAAAAAGGAGTGAAGGAAATTGTGACGAATGTAGAAAATCATACGGTAACCATCACCTATGATGCAGATAAGACAACTGTTGATAACCTGATTAAAGGTTTTAAAAAAATCAATTATGATGTAACTTGTGATGCTCAGTCAGCTCAGGAATGTTGTACAAAAGCTGCCGGAGATAAGAAGGAAGCAGGGTGCTGCCAAAAGAAATAACTAGTAAAACGAAGTACGGATTCATGAGGGAGTGGTTGAAACTTTTAGGATTGAATTTATTCTCATGAATTCCGTACTTACACACTACAGGACACTATGAAATTTTAGATTAAGGACTCTGCTTTTTTGATTGGATTCAATAAACGCCCGTAAATACTCGGATTCAGAATTGATAACTATCTTCATAAACTACACGTTAAATTCTGAATTACAAAGTTAACGCCTTTATTATAGCAATAATGTCCTAAAATACCGAAAGAATAGCCTATAAGTTGGGAGTTTTAGGGCCTGTTTAAATTTTGCTTGTTCGTTTATTTAGGCTTATTTTTAGACTGATTGGTTTCTTTTTGAAGCGATGATAGCGGCTTACTCTTTAGAGTGTCAAATTAACTACTTGACTACTAGCGAAGCAATAAATTCTTTAACTACTGATTCGCATTAATTATATTAAAATATTATCTTTACAATTGATAATTTTTTGTTAAACTTAATCTGTATGCTTATGAAGGCAAAACTACTCTTATTACTTATGATTTCATTGTACCTCAATGGAATATATGCTGAAAATGCATCTCTACAAGCAATTAATGTAAAAGATAAAGTAAGTGATGAACGGGCTTTGATGCGTAACTTTGTACTTGACGGTAAACAATGGTCTGTACTCCTGATACCTGTAGTAGAGCCGGAAAACATTTATCAAACTACAGAAATTACTTACCTGGAAGGTGATACTCTGATCAATGATGCCTTTTATTCCAAAACTTATCAATCATCATACGAAGATAAATCCCAATCCCAATATATAGGAGCTATGCGGGAAGAGCTATCCAAAATATATTTGGTGAGAAAAGGACAAGAAATTGAGGAAATACTTTATGATTATGCTCTGGAAGTGGGTGATACATTTGGGGAAGGAGATGAAAAGGCAACAGTAACTAATGTGGAATATGTGCCCCTTGGAGAAAATACTTATAAAAAAATCTGTTTTAATAATGATAAAGAAGCAATCTGGCTTGAATCTATAGGAACCTTGAACGGAGTCTTAAGGAATAAACCCTGGATGAAAATTGTCGGATCTTTGGAGTTACTTTTATGTTGTAGTGATAATAGTGGTCTTTTATATAAGAATGAAAAGTATAATGAATGTTTTATTCAGAACTCTGCAACAAATATAAATGAAGATTTAGCGACAAACTGCTTGAATATAGAAAGTTCTAATTCAGGTGAGATTAAGTTCATTTTTGGTAAAACAGATCATTTATATAATCAAATTAGTTTATATGATATAAATGGAGTTTTACTGAAAGAACAATTATTAAACAATGTAAGCGAAGTTTCATTCAATAATCTAAAAAAAGGAATTTACTTATATCAGATAAAAGAAAAGGAAGATAAAGATATAAGAGGGAAGATTATTGTAAGGTAATAAATTAGTTCTTTTTAATATAAATATCCAGAAAGCCCACTTGTTATTCCGAGGTTAAATTCGGATGGCAAGTGGGCTCTTTTGGATACTTTTTTATCTATACTAAACCTACCGGTTAATAATCTGCATTCTGAGGGTCAAAGTTAGTCCATCCTTCAAGCCAGTTATCAGATGTACCGGAAAATGCTCCGATATAAGTAACAGTTTTATCAATAAAGCTACTTGTTACGTTTTCAAAAGAAGCTGCATTTAACAGAGGGCTTCCTGTGCCGGGAAGATATCCTTGGTCTATTATGCTTGAAGATACCAGATTAAGTTCAGTTTCCGTGAATATTTTATTCCCTGCTTGTGATTTAAAGAAAGTAGAAGAATAAGATTCTTTCGTTTCATCAAAAGTAATTTTTCCGTTTTCATAGATACCTAAGATATCCCTGTATTCTTTGTTTGCATCTGTTCCTATAGCATCCATTCCTGCAAAGAATATGTTTTGGAGTTTAATATGTCCTTCTTTTGCCGATTCTACACTATTCCCTTTTTCTCCATCAATGATTAATCCGATAGGATAGCCTACAGCAACGGAATTAAAGCAATTTAAACGGCTGCTACGGCGAACTTGCATGGCTGCCTGAAACTTACCTAAACCTGAGTTATTGTTAGGATACATATTACCGCCATCAATATAAGATGCATCATTATTAAATCCGGCTGTTTTATTCTTTTCTGTAGCAGGGCCGATGAAAGTAACATTACTGAATACGCAGCTTGTCAAAGGAGAAGCTGTAGAATTACCGTCAGCACAATTATCTGATTCAAAACCATTGGACTGAGATACGTCGGCAATTTTTGGATCACGTATACTAAGACAGTACTGAATATGCCCGGAGAAGCCATTATCCGTATCAAAATCATCATCCCATCCTTTGTAGGCAACAAGGTTTTTACAATTTACCGCACCTCCGAACCATTCATAAGAATCATCGTTGGAGTAGGAAACCTGAATATGGTCTACCGTTGTTCCACTTCCAACTGAACCGAAGGTAATTGCATTAATTTCTTTATCTTTCTGGAAAGGATATCCGGCAAATTCTACTCTTATATAACTGTAAATACCAGAATTGTCTTCGTCGCTATCACCTCCGTGTTTCGTTCTCGGGCCACCTTCGATCTGCTGGCTCTTAAGATTGTTTTTTGCATTTCCGCAAACTATTAAACCACCCCAATCACCCGGTTTTCTTGAACCTTTAAGCTCTCCGGATGTAAATACAATGGGATTGTCTTTATCTCCTTTTGCAATTAACTGTGCACCCGGCTCTACAATTAAAGAAGCCATTGTTTTTTTATCACCTTTGATAATCGTTCCGGGTTCAATAGTCAGTTTAGAACCTTTTGCCAGATAAACCCAACCGACAAGCGTGTAAACTCCTTTCTTGATGGTATAATCTTTTCCTGTATAAACAAAGTTCTGATCTCCATTCCCTAATTGAGATGAGTTTTTAAAAAGAATACCTTCGCTTACAGCAAATGTTGTCTCTCCTTCATTGGAGTAGGTAACTTCCGGATCGTCTCCTTCTTTTACTAAAGAATCATCATCATCACAACTGGTGATAGCAAAAGCTATTACTACGGATAGCATCAAAGTCAAATACTTCATTGTTTTCATTGCTTTCATTTTTTATTAATCAATGTGGATAAATTGTTTTCTGATAATATGTTTTTAAAAAATATAATTTACAGTCAAACTAAAAGACCTTCCCGGTTTGTAGCTTTTAGTTATTTCTTCATACTCTATCTTTGTTCCGTTTTTATTAACATTTCCAAATTGTTTGAAATAGACTCTTTCAGCAAGAATATCCCGGATACTTAATTTTACTTCCCACTTATCCCATTTTTTCGATGCAGATAAGTCTATGGCATTACGCGGCATCTCATAAGAGTCTGGAATGTTACTGCTTTCATCTCCTCCGGTAGTTCCTACGCTGCGTCCAACACCAATAATACGTTTCCCGATACGATTATATAAAGCAGCTACATTCCAGCCTTTTTCATCATTCTGGTAGAATATTCCACTGTTTATAAGATAAGGAGATTGTCCTTGCATAGGGCGGTCTTCTTCAAGGCTTCCTTTCTCGAAAGAAACTTCACTTTTAATCAAGGCTCCGTTGAATGTCCAGTTGAAGTTTTTTAATCCGATGAAATCTAATGTTTTACGGATATCTACTTCTATACCATAGTTTGTGGCAGCTTTTGCATTTTTATAAGAATATGTGAGGTCTGTCCCTCCGTTTACTGTATATATCCATTCTATAGGATTTGTAAATCTTTTGTAAAAAGCTGCTATGGATATTTGCTCTCCTCTGTTGGGATATAGTTCATAGCGCAAGTCTACATTTTGTATATAAGCAGGTTTAAGGGCCGAATTCCCGACGATATTACTGGCCAAATCAAAGTCATAGTATACAGAACTTGACAATTCCCGGAACTCAGGACGGTTTATAGTCCTTCCATAAGCTAATCTTAATTGTTGCTTTTCTGTCAATTTATATGTGGCATTGAGGGAAGGGAAAAAGTCGTTATACTTGTAATACGTGCTTCTTGGACTTTCAACATCATTACGGGTATTTCCAATTAGCTCCATATTGGTGTATTCATATCTCAAGCCGGCATATATATTGAACCGGTTTAAAGGGATGTTCAATCCTAAATAGCCAGCAGCTATTATATTATTTCCTTTATAATCGTTGATTTTTCTGATTTCCTCGAAAAGATGCAATTTATCCGGTCCGTAGTTTTCGGGGATTAACATCTCATTCACAGGGTCCAGGTAACGAAAGTTGTCGGGAAGAGTGTTGTTTTGCCGGTTCCAGTTGTAGAAGAACCGTCTTGTATCATAATCACGGGTACGATATTCGGTATATGCTCCCGTCTTTAATACAGGTTTGAAAGTATCAAAATTGAAACTGTATTCATAATTGACATTACCTGAGAGAATATGTTCGTTGAGCTTTGTGAAATCCCTGCTTATATCATTGCCGGTAGTTAGTCCTATCTTTCCTACTTCAAGTTCATCGTTTAATAGGATTCTGCGACGGTCCGGTAAGTTGCGGTTTGCATATGCATAACCCGCACTCCAATTCCATTTGCTGTTGTCATAATTATATTTTCCCGTAAATTGTCCGTTATAGGTAGTCCTACTTGAATAATAGTACTCCATACTAACTTCATTATTACTTTGTGCATCAATACCTACACGGCTTGTATAGCGGTTTTTGCCTAACTGATTGAATATGTTTTTGAATTCATAATGTGCCCGGTTGTTTACAGGAATATATGTCAGGTTTAACATGGCACCCAGCTTTACGTCATTATTGTATTGGTTGTCTGTGCTTTTCCTTAGGTATACAGAGTGCCCATGATCAATATCATAACTCCCGAACAACGAATTCTCCATATCGAGAAATGTTTTATAAGAGTTACTATAATTAATGGTTGTTAGCAGGCCAATCTGTTTTCCATCTTCAGTTTCCCATTTTTTGTTAGCAGCTGCATTGATGCGTAAATCTGCAATAGGCTTTTTATTCTTTATACTCCAGTCATTATTTAATCCATTGTTCATTAAGTCGATTGCTTCCTGACCTTCAAACGTATTCATATTTCTTTTGATTCCTCCATCTAAGTTTCGTAATCCGTTATCAAATCCCAGAAAATCAGTACCGCTTTTTTTACTTTGAAGAAAATCATGAAAGTGCGTCTGGTCATTAATATTGCCACCTATAGATACACTGAATGAATCTTCAGAAGGCATATCTTTTGTATTTACAAGAATAAATCCACCTGTAAAGTCTGCCGGATATTCCGGAGCGGGAGATTTTATAATAAGCATATTATCCAGTTGGGAGCTAGGAATAATATCGAAGGAAAACGCTCTGGAATCAGCCTCAGAGCTTGGGACTGCACTATTATTTATCCAGACATTATTATATCGCTGAGAAAGCCCGCGTACCATAACAAATTTTTCATCTATGATAGATATACCCGGTACGCGTCTGATGACTTCAGATGCATCCCTGTCCTGGGTTTTTGTTATTTGTTGCGCAGATACTCCGGATTGTACCAAAAGGCTGTTTTTAGTAGAAGTCAGTAAAGCTATATCTGTATTTTTTTTCAATTGGGCTACTACAGTAACATCACCCAATACCTGGCTTTCCGGTTCTAATTCAATTTCCAGTTCTATCGGGTTGTTATTTTTAACCTGAATATTTGGTAACTGTTTGGTTTTATAGGATATGTATTTAATCTCTAATGTATATGTTCCTATATTAACAGGTAATTCGAAATATCCGTCAAAATCAGCTATAGTTCCAATTGAAGAATTTGGTATTTGTATGGTTGCACCTATCAATGGTTCTTTGGAAATTTTATCAATAACGATTCCTTTAATATTATTAGATACGACCAGGAGAGTAGACATAGATAAGCATATAAATAATATGCTTTTCATTAGAATTTTCTTTTTGTTCATCTTAATGTTTCTATTAATTTTCACGGTGCAAAGTTGTTAGGATTACATTACAGGAGTGAAACAGCAGTTGTACAAATCTATTAAATAGTAATTAAGATAATGTGACAATGTATCAAGACCGGATCAGGGTTTGCAGAAAAGTAAATGAATATATTGTAGTGTAATTAGCAGAGAAAAAAGAATATGTTTATGAATTTTAAAAATGTAAATCGGAGGTAAGGATATATATATTGAGCATTACTTGCTCCTATGGAAGTAAAAGTTTGGTATTCTCTATATACTCCAACGTCCGGTATACAGAAATTTAAATTTTTAACTTAGAGAGATTCGATAATGCTACGCTGGTTTTTAAGAAACTGGACTCTTTGAACTTCTCCCGTTTCTGATATTAATGTTGAGAACCTTTGCTGAGCTTTCATTAAATTCTTTATTTCATTAAACATTTCTCGATCGTAAGATATAAGTCCGTTAAGGATAAATACCTGTACAAGAGTAAAATAAAAGGTGGTTGATTCTACATAAGTAAATGTAGTAGGTATATTAAGACTTGAAATATATATCTGTACTTTATTTCCCGTATTAAATTTGCCTTTCATAAGGATGTCTTCTAACTCTTCTAAGAGAATAATGAGTTCTTTCTTTAATTTTTGTACAACTTCTTTCGATATAAGTCGTGCACTATAAAAGTATTTAATATCATTTATAAGATACGAGAAAATCATATTATCCAATATGTATACACTATTTTTGATTTTCATCAGAAGATTACCATATTTTGAATGAAGATTCATCAGTCTATCTTCGATCTCTATCTTGTCATAAGGTTCCACCAGGTCAAGTGGCTTTTGCTGATACATCCATTTGAAAGTACTGAATTTTAAAATCTCTTCATATCTCATAATAACCGTATGAGGAAATGAATTACCGGAATAACCGATTTTTGAAACCGGATCAGAAGCAATAATAGAGAAGCCTTTTGTGCAGTCTAAAAACGATGCATAATGTTGATCTTCCGGATATAAATAATCGTTTTTGTCGATATGAAAAATAGCTGCACTGGGAACACTTGTGCCGATGACATTGTCCAAAGAAATATTAAGACTTCTGGATATAGCTGATACCTCAAAGAAAGAAAAAGGAACATCACCTCTTAGTCTACGGTATATGGCCTCTTTTCCAAGACATAATATATCAGCTAAAGTAGTTGCTAAATTGTCTCCTTGAGGAATAGCACTTTTAATTACATTCAAAAAGTTTTGATGTAATTCATCTGCCTTCATTTTATTATCTAACATTTCTAACCCAAGATATAACCTAACCCTTTGTCAGTGTTTTATTTTTCTCAAAATTAGGAAATAGTTTTTAATTATAGCGTTTATTTTTTTGTTTTTTTAAATTTATAAGTTTCTTAAAATAAGCCGATCATAGTTTATAAAGATCCACTTACATAAATTAAATGTTAAGTTTAAAATATATTAATATAATCTTGATGTCCGTAATTTTGTACTACATTTGCATTGACAATACTGTCAGACTATGTGATAGTTATTCTGATATACTATTACATAGCCGAGATATAATACAACTTAAAAATGGACAATCTATGAATGTATACAAGGTTGGATTAGATATCGGATCAACTACAGCAAAACTGGTAATGCTTGATTCCACAGACAAAATGGTATTCTCACTCTATGAGAGACATCATGCAAATATATCGGATGTATTAACTTTATTTTTCAGGAAAATAAAAGAACAATTTGGAAATTGCATGATTATGCCGACTATTACAGGTTCTGTAGGGATGGGGTTGGCTGAAAAATTTTCAATACCATTTGTTCAGGAAGTAATTGCTACTACAGAACTTGTAAAAAAAGAATATCCTTATATCTCCACCATAATTGATATTGGAGGCGAAGATGCCAAAATAGTATACCTTACTTCTGAAGGAGTAACAGATTTACGAATGAATGGGAATTGTGCCGGAGGTACAGGAGCATTTATTGACCAGATGGCCATACTTTTAGGAGTGGCAGTGAATGAATTGGATTCTTTAGCTGCACAGGCAAAAAGTATCTATCCGATAGCTTCCCGTTGTGGTGTATTTTCAAAAACAGATGTTCAAAACCTGATAAGCAAGAATATAAGTAAAGCGGATATTGCTGCATCAATATTTCATGCTGTATCTGTACAAACAGTTGTAACTCTATCTCATGGTTGTACTGTCAATCCGAAAATATTATTTTGTGGAGGTCCTTTAACGTTTATCCCATCTTTGCGTAAGGCATTTATGAGATATTTAGAGATGGAGCCTGATGATTTCATAACTCCGGATAACGCTAATATAATCCCGGCTTGGGGAGCTTCGTTGTGCAGTAAAGGGGAAAGCAATATTTTATTATCCCAATTTGTAGATCTGATTGAAAATAAATCAATTAAAGGAGATTTAAAACAGACGGTAAGGTTATCACCTATTTTTGAATCAGACAGTGAATATGAAACATGGAAAGAAAGAAAAAGTGGGAATAACATAAAACAAGTACAGTTAACAAAAAATACAGGAGATGTGTATTTAGGTATTGACTCGGGATCAACTACTACAAAAATTGTCATTATAGATGAAGAAGACAATATCTTATTTTCACACTATGTTTCTAACGCCGGCAATCCGGTGCAAACAGTTAAAACAGGACTTGAGCAATTATTAAAAGAATGTGAAGAGCAAGGCATTAATTTAATGATCAAAGGCGGATATTCTACCGGATATGGAGAGGATTTAATAAAATCTGCTTTTAATCTAAATGGTGGTATCATTGAAACAATAGCGCACTACGTTGCAGCCCGTAAAATTAATCCGAACGTAACGTTCATATTAGATATAGGTGGTCAGGATATGAAGGCCATGTTTGTTGAGAATGGAGTACTATCAAGGATGGAAATAAATGAAGCTTGTTCTTCGGGATGTGGCTCATTTATAGAAACATTTGCTAAATCTTTGAATTATACAGTAGAGAGTTTCTCAGAAATTGCCTGTAAGGCTAAAGAACCTTGTGATCTGGGAACCCGTTGCACAGTATTTATGAACTCCAAGGTAAAACAAGTTTTACGGGAAGGAGCTACCATTGCTGATATTGCAGCCGGATTATCTTATTCTGTCATTAAAAATTGCCTTTATAAAGTGCTACGCTTAAAAAATGCAGATGAACTCGGTAAAGAAATTGTTGTTCAAGGTGGGACAATGCGCAATAATTCTGTGGTGAGAGCATTCGAACAGCTAGTGGGGGTAGAAGTTTTTCGTAGTAATATGCCGGAGCTAATGGGAGCATATGGTAGTGCACTTTATGCAAAATCAATATTGGGTGATAATAAACCTCTTCCTCTTCAAACTTTTTTGGAAACAGCGGGATTTAAAACCCGGCAGATAACATGTCGTGGCTGTGAAAATCAGTGTCTGGTAAACCGGTATACATTTTTTAATGACAATGTTTACTTCTCTGGGAATAAGTGCGAAAAAGTATTTTCTAATAACGGAGTGGAAGCTGTAAGAGGAAGGAATCTGTCTATAGATAAATACAATTTATTGTTTGAAAGAAAAGTTGAGACTGGCAATAGTAAATTAAAAATCGGTATACCCCGTTGTTTAGGGATGTATGAAAATTATCCTTTTTGGCATGCACTTTTTACTGAATGTGGTATGCAAGTGTACCTGTCAGAACCATCTACATTTAAAAAGTATGAAGCAGGTGTACATACGGTAATGTCTGATAATATTTGTTTCCCTGCAAAACTTGTGCATAGTCATATTTATGATTTAGCAGAGAAGCAAGTTGACCGTATTTTCTTTCCTTATTCCGTATTCGAAAAGAAAGATAATAAAAAGGCTGCTAACAGCTATAATTGTCCCATCATTACCGGATATTCAGACGTTTTGAAAAGCGCAGTAGAACTTGATATACCAATAGATTCTCCAATAATAACATTTAAAGATAAAAGCCTTCTAAAGAAAAGTTGTACAAAATATCTTCAGACTTTAGGAATTAATGATTCTCTAATTTCAAATGCTATTAAGAAGGCTATTTGTGCTCAACACAAATATGAATCTGATATTACAGCTTTGAATCAAGAAGCTTATCAAGAGAGTTTTGCTGTTGGCCGGCTTACTATATTGTTGGCCGGGAGACCTTATCATACAGACCCTCTTGTGCAGCATAAAATATCGGATATGATTGCAGATATGGGAGTAGATGTAGTTACAGAAGATATTGTCCGGATGGATGATGCTCTGGATTTTGCAAATACACATATGGTAACGCAATGGTCTTATATAAATCGTATACTCCGATCTGCCAGATGGGTAGCAGAACAAGGCAATAATATACATTTTGTGCAAATGACATCATTCGGATGCGGTCCAGATGCATTTTTATTGGATGAAATTAAAGAAATATTAAACAGACATGGTAAAAGCCTTACTTTATTAAAGATAGACGACGTTAATAACATTGGCTCTATTAAATTAAGGGTACGGTCTGTAATCGAAAGCTTAAAGTTTAATCACGAAAAAATAAATGCTTTTTCGCCTTTTGTTACAACAAAAAAATATCTGAACGAAGACCGTAGACGAAAAATTATAGCTCCTTTCTTTACTGACTATATTTCACCCCTGATTCCTTCTATTTTTAAATTAGCCGGCTATGAAGTGATAAATTTACCGGGCAGCAGCCTCGACTCTATTGAATATGGCCTTCAATATGCAAATAATGAAGTATGTTATCCGGCTACACTTGTTATAGGGGATATTATTAATGCATTGAAATCCGGAAAATATAAGAGAGACGAAATTGCTGTAGTAATGACACAAACAGGTGGTCAGTGCCGTGCCTCTAATTACTTGTCATTGATAAAAAAAGCAATGGTAGAAGCTGGATATGGAGATATCCCTGTGCTTTCCATCTCTTTTGGAAGTGGCTTAAAGAATGACCAGCCCGGATTTAAAATGAATTGGTTAAAGATATTACCTATGGTTCTTGCTATGGTTTTGTATGGCGACTGTATATCCAAATTCTATCATGCTTCAGTTGTGAGAGAAAAGGAGCGGGGAGAAGCTCTTCGCCTCAGGAACCATTATATGAGTATTGTTCAGCAATATATCATCAAGAATGATGTAAAAGGGGTTTGGAATACATTATCATGTGCCGCAAAAGATTTTGATAATATAATTATTCCAAATGATACTCTGCCTAAAGTAGGTCTTGTAGGAGAAATTTTTTTAAAATTCAATTCATTTGCTAATAAAGATGTCACAGAGTGGTTAATCGAGAGAAAAATAGAAGTAATACCTCCTATATTAAGTCCTTTCTTCTTACAAAGCTTTGTAAATCAAAAAGTAAATAGAGAGTCATATTTAGAAAAAAGTAATATCCCTTCTTTTGTAATGGATAGTTTGTATAAGGTTGTTTTTAAGCAAATAGAAAAAGTAAACAGAATAGGTTCTGAGTTCCGGTATTTCACTCCTTTTTCCGATATATTTAAAGAAGCGGATCACACAAAAGGAATTATTTCTCTTGCTGCCCAATTTGGAGAAGGATGGTTATTGCCATCTGAGATTGTTTCCTTTGTAAAACAAGGAGTAAATAATGTGATAAGTCTGCAACCATTTGGCTGTATTGCAAACCACATTGTATCTAAAGGTATCGAAAAAAAGATCAGGACTCTTTATCCTCAGGTGAATTTATTGTCTTTGGATTTTGATAGTGGTGTTAGTGATGTCAATATTGCTAATCGTTTATTATTATTCACAAATAGTTTAAAATAAATAAGAACAGTGCATGGAGCCTAAACAGAACTTGGAAGACAAGATTATTGAAATAGCAAAGCAACTGTTTGTCGAAAATGGTTTTGAAAATACGAATATGACTGATATAGCGAACGCTGTAGGAATCAACAGAACAACTCTACACTATTATTTCCGTACAAAGGAAAAAATGTTTAGTGCAGTTTTCGGATCATTAGTCTATTCGTTCCTTCCAAGAATGCATATAATATTTCAGGAGGATATTCCGTTCATTGACAAACTAAATAAGATATTAGATGAGTATATGGAAATATTTTTGGAAACCCCCTCTTTACCTAAATTCATTTTAGGGGAGATCCAGAGAAATATAAGTAACTTGTTAGAAGTAATGCAAGAACTACAGTTCGACACTTATCTATCTTCAATTAAAGATGTGGTGTTGAAAGAAATGGAAGAAGGAAAGCTAAAAAAGGTACCGCTTCCTGTAGTTTTCCTTACTTTCTACAGCCAGATGACTTTCCCTTTTTTAGCAAAAGATTTGATAATAGCTTTATTTTATGAGAACGAACAGGATTTCTATAATTTTTTGCAAGAATGGAAATCGAATGTTATTTCGCAAATGGAAAATTTATTAATCAAATAATTGGGGGGATTAGATTATTGCTTTTTGATTAAAAAACCTTTTTCCCTGTATTTATAGAGTACTTTTTCATTATAAATTCAAATAGTAGGTTAATTATAATAGATAAGTTTTCTTAATGGTTTCATTATTTTTAATCTTAATAAATGTTTGGCGCATTTTATTAGTTTTGTATTTTCTCTTTTACCTGCGAGTTAAGTTAACTTTAATATTTCAATATATCTCTTTTCCCCCTTGTTCTTTCCTTTTTCCTATTTCTCTTTAGTTTGCTCTCTCGCGCGTATATACACGTGCCTGCGCGCCCTCACGTGTGATAAACTAATGTGCCCAGGTGTTTGTCCTTTTTGTTGTTTGGTATTTCTTTTCTTTTTTATGTTATACAACACCTTTCATCCTCAGCCCTTTAGCTTTTTTCTTTTGTTTCTTTTGAAAAAAAAAGTTGCTATGATTTGGATTGTATTGTATAATCCCGTACTTTTGCACCCGCTTTCCAAGAGAGGATACAGCGGGTCTTAATTGACATGTTGCTTGAAAAGAAAATAGCCTTTCGCCGGTTTTATCATTTGGATAAACTTTGTATTACG
>PPYE01680373.1_pt1 | contig 32285 bp, 24 predicted proteins | sample 1559881 | NCBI WGS metagenome assembly PPYE01 (sample SAMN08240022, study PRJNA423297) | Human gut metagenome, whole genome shotgun sequencing project.
AATAGCAAAGCCCGGGCTTGCGAAAGTCTGGGCTTTGTGCATAAAAAAGGTTGTGCCAGAGTTTTGACACAACCTCTTTCTCTTTTAATATACTTCTATCTCATCTACATATAAGTCTGAAGGAATAATATCTTCTGGTGAGTCTTTACGGCAGTCGATACCATTACGCAATGTTCCACCACTCTTCAATGTCACTTTGATGTAACGTGCTTCGGTAGGCGTACATTCCAGCGTGTCGGTGAACATTTTTCTGCCATGCTCCGGATATTCGCGAGTGTAGGATGCCTGAGCTATTTCCTTGAATTCCTTACCGTCAGTTGATACCTCTACGCGGGCTGCACTTGCAGGCAGAACACGGAAAGCAGGATTATAAAGTGTACCGAAAACGACCTTACTGATAGTGACCGGTTTCTCCATATCTACAGAGAATACGAGTTCATTGTTGTTTTTCTCGTTCAGCTTAAAAGCTACCCACGGTGTGAAAGAAGCGATATTACCTCGTTTCCCATTGGTCAATCCCAAGGTAGTGCTATCTGTGCCCAATACATCGTTTTCTCCGAAGATATCGCCACTCATCCAGCCCCAATGAGGAGTGGTAGTGTATCGTTTTCCGCTTATCAGGTTTGCATACAGTTTTTTACCGTTTACTTTTCCCAGCATCTTACCATCTTTGAAGGCAGCTGCCTGTAAGTCTATATTGCCTTCCCAAATAAAGGGTTGTGTGTAAAGTTCGGATTTGGCAGTCGGCACACTTCCGTCCGTTGTGTATCTGATTTCGGCATCCGGATAGAATGTTTCCAGTACGGCTTTCAATGTTCCGTCGTATACATGAGTGTTGATGTTTACATCAAAGAAATTACGGCAAGCTTTCACATTGATAACGTCCATACGTTCGAAATCTTCTACCATGCGGTTCCGGAAACTGTTCCAGTCTTTTCTGCTGTTCTGCGTCCAGCCCGTTTCAGCCAAGGCTATGGCACGGGGGAATGCCTGGTAGTCACGGCGTTCGTCATTCTGCATATATTCGTTCCAGATATTACCTTGCACACCGATAATATGTTTCTTTATCAATTCTTCCGCATCATCGGGAACAGGATTATAACTGTATGTTTTCTTAAGTGTGTTATATCCGCCGATAGTAGTCGGTGCAGTTTCCGGTTCCTCTTGGTACTGGTCCAGATAAGCGTACGGACTTGGAGTCATAATTGCATCATGCCCGGCTTTGGCAGCTGTGATACCGCCTTCTACACCGCGCCAGGACATGACTGTTGCATTGGGAGCCAGTCCGCCTTCCAGGATTTCATCCCAGCCTATGATATTCCGTCCTTTACTGTTGAGGTATTTTTCCATACGGGTGATGAAGTAACTTTGCAGCTTTTCTTCTTTCGTATGCTTCTTACCGTCAATGGCATTCGGAGTGGTGTCGTCTTTCAGACCTAACTCTTTGATTAATCCTTGGCAATGTGCGCATTTCATCCAGGCATCCTTGGGACATTCGTCACCGCCAATATGAATATATGAACTGGGGAACAATTCAATAACTTCATCCAATACACCTTCCAGGAATTGGAATGTTTCTTCTTTGGGACAGAAGACTTCTTCGAACACACCCCATGTGCCGGTTACTTCGTATGTCGTATCCGGTCTGCAAGACAGTTCAGGGTAGGAGGCAAGGGCTGCAATGGCATGTCCCGGCATTTCTATTTCGGGAATGACAGTGATATACTTACTTGCTGCATAGGCTACTATATTTTTGATTTCCTCTTGGGTATAGTATCCGCCATGTTCTTTTCCATCGAAGATTTGCGGCCAGTTTACATAGTAGTAGTCTATCAGTGTCTCTTTCCGTTTTGAACCTACTTCCTGTAGTTTCGGGTATTTCTTGATTTCTATTCGCCAGCCCTGGTCATCTGTCAGGTGAAAGTGGAAAGTGTTCATCTTATGCATAGCAAGCATATCGATGAATTTATAAATATAATCGGTGGTGGAGAAGTGACGACAAACATCCAACATCAAACCACGGTAAGGAAAACGGGGAGAATCTTCTATTTCGACAGCGGGCAGAGACCAGTTAGCACGTTTCACTGTTGTTTTTCCATAAACAGCAGGCGGCAACAGTTGGTACATAGTCTGTACTCCATAAAAGAAACCGTTGGGATGGGATGCTGAAAGGGTGATTTCATTTGGAGTGATAGAAAGCTTATATCCTTCTTTAGGCATTCCATTTTCCGTAACGAAACGTATATCAGGTTGTTCCGGATTTTCTTGCGGATTACTTTGTAAAGAGATACCGGAAGTCAACCGGATACGGGCGATCAGGCTGTCTGCAATGGCTTGTACTTCCGGAGTGCAACCGGCAGTGGCGATAGATACTTTATTACTCAGTTGGAAACGTCCCTCTTGGGGAGTCATTTGATTGGGCATCGGAACGATGTTATACTCGTTCACTACCTCTTTTGGGTTTTGCTGACAGCCGGAGGAGGCACACAGCAGGCTTGCTAATAGCAAAGCACTTAATCCTTTTTTCATGGCATTTATGTGTGTTAAGTTTATAAATAGGGCAAAACAGGAGAGAGGAAAAACAATAATTGCCTTTAGGGGGAAGACAATCACTATCCTTTATCCTATTTTACTTATCTTCTTCAGTTTTTCCTCATCGATGATCTTTATTTTTCGTCCGTCAATCGTGATCAGGCGTTCGGTAGCGAATTGTGATAAGGTACGGATAGCGTTAGAAGTTGTCATATTAGACAGGTTTGCCAGATCTTCGCGTGACAGATAAATACTGAGGGTAGAACCGTCTTCTTCCAGTCCATAACTTTCTTTGAGGAAAAGAAGCGATTCAGCTAATCTTCCACGAATATGCTTCTGTGTCAGGTTGACAGTACGTTCATCGGCAATACCCAAGTCAATGGACAATTGCTTGATGAAGAACATGGCAAGATCATTGTTTTGCGTAACCAATGTTGTAATAGCGCTCATTGGTATCAGGCAAATAAGAGAGGGTTCGAAAGCAGCAGCAGCAGTAACATAGTCTTCTTTGGCAAAATAGGCGCGATAACCGAAATATTCTACAGGCTTAATCATGCGGATAATCTGGCTTCTGCCGCCAACACCATCCTTGTAAATCTTGACCTTTCCGTTCAAGAGGCACATAAGGTATTTCGGGGTCTCACCTTCGCAGTGAATGACCTCATTTTTCTTATAATTCTGGAGCGTAAAATGGTTCGCGAGAAATTCCCGCTGCTCTTCATTCAGGGGCTCCCACATATCGGCTATCAGCTCCGGAACATTCACGTCTGACAAATTCATTTTTACCATAACTGCTGCAAAACTGTGTTATACAGCACAAATGTAAAAAGAAAAAATTAAATATTGCACAAAAGACACGAAAAGATGCAGTCTGAAGACAGGAAAATGATAATTTGGCGGCCAAGCAGCTAAATTAAGTAACGAGCTACAAGCTACCAGTGACAAGTACCTTTCGGCATGATAGCTGAGGGTGTGTCATTGGTAGCTCGTAGCTTGTAACTCGTTACTTATTTAGTGAATAGCAATTCCCTGTATTTCGGCAACGGCCAAATCTCGTCGTCAACCTCCATTTCAAGGTGATCGATATGATCACGTATCTTTTCCAGATACGGACGTACATTTTCTTCGTAGGCAAAAGCCTTATCTTTGTAGCTATCCATGTGATTGGCCACTTTACGGGCTTCGGTCATTTCGCGTACAAGGACTTTGATAGAAGTTACACGCTTGGAAATTTCCCGTATCAGTTCTTTACGATCGGCACTTAGTACTTCGTATTCTTCAGGAGAGAAGATTTCTTTAAGACCGAGTAGGTTCTCCAGCAGGCGGTTCTGGTAGCTGACTGCTATGGGAACAATGTGATTGATGGCTAGGTCTCCTAATACGCGGCTCTCAATTTGCACTTTCATGGTGTATTTTTCCAATTCTACTTCCAGGCGACAGGCGAGTTCCGTTTCATTAAAGATACGTTCGCCAATCAATACTGAACGGGATTGGTTGTCCATATAGTGCATCAGAGCTTCGGGTACATGGCAAATATTAGTCAGTCCGCGGCGGGCAGCTTCTTCTTTCCATTGGTCAGAGTAGCCGTCTCCTTCGAAACGGATAGCTTCGGAAGCGATGATAGTCTCTTTCAGGATGCGGAAAATGGCTTCATCTTTACCAATTCCTTCTTCCATCAGTTTGTCGATGGATGCTTTGAATTCATTCAACTGGTTAGCCATGGCAGCATTGATAGCAATCATGGCAGCTGCGCAGTTGGATGAAGAACCGGCTGCACGGAACTCAAAACGATTGCCGGTGAAAGCAAACGGAGAAGTACGGTTACGGTCTGTCGTGTCGAGGAGAATCTCTGGAATACGTCCGATTCCCAATTTAAGAGTTGTTTTTTCTTCGGCAGTCATTTTATCGTCTCCTACCTGACGTACTATATCATCCAGAGTGGCAGATAATTGTCTACCCAGGAATATGGATAAAATAGCGGGTGGCGCTTCATTGGCACCTAGGCGGTGACTGTTACCTGCACTCATTATAGAAGCACGCAGTAAATTCTGGTTTTTATAAACCATCATTAATACGTTCACTAAGAAAGTGAGGAAAAGCATGTTTCCTTTTGGATTCTTACCGGGAGCGAAAAGGTTGATTCCGGTATCGGTACAGAGTGACCAGTTATTGTGTTTTCCCGAACCGTTAACACCACTGTAAGGCTTCTCATGCAACAACACGGCAAAGTTATGTTTACGGGCAATACGCTTCATCAGGTCCATTACCAACTGATTATGATCATTGGCAAGGTTGGCATTCTCAAAGATTGGAGCCAATTCAAATTGGTTAGGGGCAACTTCGTTATGGCGTGTTTTTGCCGGAATTCCAAGTTTGTGGCATTCTATTTCCAGCTCTTTCATGAAAGCTGTTACGCGTGGGGGGATAGAACCGAAATAGTGGTCTTCCAACTGTTGGTCTTTTGCAGACGAATGTCCCATAAGGGTGCGTCCGGTCAGACAAAGATCGGGACGGGCATTGTATAGGGCGGAATCTACCAGGAAATATTCCTGTTCCCATCCCAGATTCGTGAATACACGGGTCACATTCTTATCGAATAACTGGCATACTTCCGTGGCAGCCTTGTCCACAGCACCTAGTGCTTTCAGTAATGGGGTCTTATAGTCCAGTGCTTCACCGGTATAGGAGATAAAGATTGTGGGAATACACAATGTGGTATCTACAACGAAAGCGGGTGAAGAGACATCCCAGGCGGTATATCCGCGAGCTTCAAACGTATTACGTATGCCTCCGTTAGGGAAAGAAGAAGCGTCCGGTTCCTGTTGGATCAGTAATTTGCCGGAGAAACGCTCGATTACATTTGAATTTTCTCCAAATTCGATAAAACCGTCATGTTTTTCGGCAGTACCATCCGTCAATGGCTGGAACCAGTGGGTGTAATGAGTGACATTCAGGGATTTTGCCCAACTCTTCATACCGTTTGCTATCAGGTCGGCTATTTCGCGACTGATAGGGGTGCCTTTTTCTATGGCATCTGTCACAGCTTTGTAAGCTTCCCGGGGTAAATACTCCTGCATTTTTTTACGGTCAAATACATGGCTTCCGTAATAATCGGATAATTTGTTCGAAGGGGTAGTAACTTCAAGAGGGCGCCGGTTGGCGAGCTCTTGCAAGGCGTAGAATCTCATTTTTGACATACTTGTCTTCCTTTTGTTGATTGTTGGGTGCAAAATTATATGTTTTTTCTGAAAGTACCCCTATTTTTAAGGGGGTATTCTTGGAAATAATGCAGTTTTTCTTGCGGGTACCCCCTGAAAAGAGTTGCTTGTATTGCAAAAAATGCAAATTGTGATATTTGCTGTTTCTACTCTTGGGGGTATCAATGCTGTATTGGAGCCAGATCTGGTACGGGTTTGGTATGTATTGGGTATATATTAAAAAAATGCCTATTCCTTCGTTTTACAACCTTTTTTTCTATATTTGTCCCTATATATTTGGAGGTATTATCGTTGAAACACGTCTTTTGTATAGGAACCTTGCTATGTCTTTTGCTTTCAGCTTGTCCGAAAGTGCAGGCGTCCTTTGTCCCTGATCCTTACAATGTGAAATTGCTTTCTGCGGACTCTATTATGAAGAAAGTCATCTTCTTTGCCCCTTTTTATGAAAGCATTATCGACGACTATAGAGCTGATCTTTATATTAAGGGCAAGGTGAATCTTCGCAAGAAAAATCATATTTTGCGCTTTATTCCTACCATGTTCCGTATCCGGAAAGGAGTGAGGGAATATATGATGGAGACTTATAGTGACTTGCATTTTACTGCTCCCGACATTTATGATCAGAAGGTAAAAGCGAGTGTCGGTACTTCTTCTGAGTTTTGGGAGCTGGACGGCAGGTTACCGGAGTATTTTCATGTTAATGTCTATGCTTCTACCTTATTGTATGATAAGCTCCTTTCGCCTCTGGCTCCAAATGCAATGAAATATTATTCTTATCATGTCGATTCCGTAATGGGTAAAGTGCATGATTTGCGATATAAGATTAGTTTCAAGCCGAAAAGCAAGAGTTTTCAGTTGGTGAGCGGGCATATGGTGGTCAGTGAGAATGTATGGAGTGTACGTGAGATGCATTTTAGCGGACGTTCTGAAATGTTGCGTTTCGACAATATGATACGTATGGGGGATGTGGGTGAGTCGGATGAGTTCTTGCCTGTACATTATGATGTGGATGCTACTTTCCGCTTTTTGGGCAATGTGGTTGATGCCAATTATATTGCTGCTCTTGATTATAAAACCATTATTCAGAAAGACCCTTCACAGTTGGAACGAAAGAGATTGAAAAGCAAGTATGATTTGTCGGAATCCTATACATTACGCACCGATACGAATAGCTACAGGAAAGATAGTTCTTATTTCGAGAGCATACGTCCGATTCCATTGACTGAACATGAACAGGATTTATATAAGGATTTCTTTTTGAGCCGTGATACTTCATATCGATATAAGAAACCCAAAAATAAGAATCTGGAATTCTGGGGGCAGATAGGTGATGCACTTATCAGCCGTTATACGGTGGACCTTTCGAAATTGGGAAGTATCCGCTGTTCACCGCTTATCAATCCCTTCTTGCTGAGTTATAGCGGGAAGAATGGTTTTTCTTATCGGCAGGAATTTAAGTACAACCGTATTTTTACGGGCGACCGTCTGTTGCGTCTCGTTCCCAGATTGGGTTATAACTTCAAGTATAATGAGTTTTATTGGTCTGTAAAGTCGGATTTTGATTACTGGCCACGCAAGCGTGCGGCTCTTCATATCAGCGTAGGTAATGGTCACCGCATCTATAGTAGTAGGATGTTGGATGAATTGAAAAATATTCCGGATAGTGTTTTCGATTTTGATCAGGTGCAACTGGATTACTTTAATGACTTATACTTGCAGGTGCGCCATAGTTGGGAAATTGTAAATGGCTTGTCACTGGATGTTGGTTTCTCTATGCATAAGCGTACGGAAGCCAATCGCTCAATGTATGTATCCACCAAGTCGGCTTCGAGAAGTGCGCTCTCTTCAGAAGTTTATCCTGATTGGACAGAGAAAATGCGTCATTCATACAATAGTTTTGCTCCGCGTGTCCGTCTGACGTGGACTCCCGGGCAATACTATTATATGAATGGTGATCGCAAAGTGAACTTACATTCCAAATATCCCAGTATTTCAGTGGACTGGGAGCGGGGCATCAATGGTTTTTTTAAGAGTACCGGTACCTATGAGCGTGTCGAAGTAGATATTCAGCACTCCATTCCTTTGGGATTGATGCGTGATTTTTACCTCCGCTTTGGATGGGGCGCTTTTACCAATCAAAAAGATATATATTTTGTGGATTTTGCTAACTTTACCCGTTCGAATCTTCCTGTAGGATGGAATGATGAAATTGGGGGAGTATTCCAACTGCTTGACGGGCGGTGGTACAACTCCTCCCGTAAATACCTTCGTGGGCATTTGACATATGAATCTCCTTTCCTGATGTTGCGCCATTTGGTGAAGTATACACAGCATGTGCTCAATGAGCGCCTTTATCTGAATGCTTTGGTTGTTCCGCATCTGAATCCTTATGTTGAGGTTGGCTATGGCATCGGTACCAATATTTTTGATTTCGGAGTCTTTGGCAGCTTTGCCAACTGGAAATTTAAGGAGATAGGTTGCAAATTCACTTTTGAGTTGTTCAACCGATAATCTTTAAATTCTCTCGTATTTCTGTTATTAACTTCCTTTATAAATTGCCCGGCTTTAGTGTTATTGTAGTTTAGAAAAATAGTATTCTATGTTCTATAACATGCAATGACGTATTCGATGAAAGTATAGTATTCTTATTGATTATCAATTGATTATTTGTTTTTGACGTATTGATAACGTATTCTGGATTTTGAATTGACGTATTTAAGAATGGGTACTTAGGGCTTTTTTTATTGCATTTTACTCTATGTTTGCAGTGTTCGATTGAGAACATAACCGAGAATTGTTAATCTTAATTTAGTAAAACTTATGAAGAAGTTATTATCAGTTTTATTTTTATTAAGCTTTACCTTAGCTTCTGTATATGCACAAGATATACAGGTAAAAGGTACAGTGATAAGTGGTGCGGACAATGAACCCTTACCTGGAGTAAATGTGGTGGTGAAAGATAATGCCACTACGGGAACAATCACCGGTATAGACGGTGAATTTGCTTTGTCGGTTCCCTCCGACGCAATCCTTTCTATTTCTTATATAGGATTCAAATCATTGGAAATTCCGGTAAATGGCAAGCGTGAGCTTAAAATTGTTCTGCAAGAAGATTCTGAAGCATTGGACGAAGTAGTGGTTATTGGTTACGGTACTCAGAAAAAGAGTGTGGTAACAGCGTCTATTGCCAGAGTATCATCTGAGGATTTGGCAAATACAGCTCCGGTTCGTATGGATAATGCTTTGAAAGGCTTGGCAGCTGGTGTTACAGTTACTTCCTCTTCCGGTCAGCCGGGTGCAGCAGCTCAGATTCGTGTACGTGGTGTAGGTACGATTCGTACGGAAAATGGTGCAGCCGATCCTCTTTATATTGTAGACGGTATGCCTATTGAAGGTGGTCTGGATTATTTGAATCCGAGTGACATTGCTTCTATCGAAGTTCTGAAAGATGCTGCTTCGGGTGCTGTTTATGGTGCGCGTGCTGCGAATGGTGTAATTCTTGTTACTACTAAAAGCGGTAAGATTGGTAAGACGAAAGTGACTTATGACTTTTCTTACGGCTGGCAAAGTGCATGGAAGAACCGGGATGTGCTGAATGCTACGGAATATGCGCTCATGATGAATGAGGGTGCTATTAATGCAGGTATAGCTCCCAAATACAACGATCCATACTCTTATGGTATGGGAACTGATTGGCAGAATGAAGTATTTAATGATAATACTCCCGTAATGAATCATCAGGTGAGTGTGAGTGGTGCGAGTGATAAGGTGAACTATTTGTTCTCAGCTGGTTATTATACCCAAGATGGTATTGTGGGTGGTAACTTTAATCGTTCTAACTATGAGCGTCTGACTTTGCGTAGCAATACACAATATACTCTCTTTGATGAATCTAAGAACCGCAATTGGTTGAACAGTCTGAAAGTGACTTCCAACCTTTCTTATGCCCGTATTAAAAGTACCGGTATCGAAGCTAATTCCACTTGGGGATCTCCGTTAGGTTCTGCTTTGGCTTTATCTCCGATGTTGACCGTTTATGATGAAGGAGATGCTGCACAGGCTCAGCTTGACAAGTATGCTAATACAACGGACTACACTCCGATTTATGATCCACGTAACGGCAAGCTCTTTAGTATTCCCGGTTCGGAATTTGGTGAAATGACCAATCCGATTGCTAATCTTTCTTTGCCCGGCGCTAAGAACTGGAGCCATAAGTTTGTGGCTAATTTTTCTGCAGAACTGCAATTATGGGATAACCTGAAATTCAAGACTTCTTATGGTGCCGACCTCTCTTTTTGGGGCAATGATGGTTATACTCCTCTTTACTATTTGAGAAGTGGTGGTGCTTCATCACGCTCTACTGCCTACTCAGAGAAGCATGACGGGACTGTTTGGCAGTTGGAAAATGTGTTGATGTATGATAAGACGATTGACAAGCATACTTTCTCAGTATTGTTAGGTCAGTCAGCCAAGAAGAACACCGGTTCATATCTTAGAGGTACACGTAACAATATTATCAATTATAGCCGTCCTTATATCAATGCAAGTACCGGACAGGCGGCAGATGGTGATCAGACAGCAGCGGGTGCTCCTTCTGAGATAGCTACATTGGCTTCTCTTTTTGCACGGGCCAGCTATAACTATGACGAACGGTATATGTTCCAGGTTACAATCCGTCGTGACGGCTCTTCCCGTTTCGGATCTAATAATCACTACGCTGTATTCCCTTCCTTCTCACTTGGATGGAATTTAACAAACGAAAAGTTTATGGAGAGACGTCCTGAGTGGCTGACATCTACAAAAGTTCGTTTCTCTTGGGGTAAGAACGGTAATGAAAACATAGGTAACTTTAAATATACTGTGTTAACTTCAACCGGCAACAATTACATTTTCGGAGCCGGAGAAAAGGTGATCAATGGGGTGAAGGCCAGTGGACTCGCTAATCCTGACTTGAAATGGGAAGAATCAGAACAGTTGGACTTTGGTATTGACTTTGGTTTCTTTAATAACGCTTTGACTTTTACTGCCGATTATTACAAGAAAACTACCAATGGTATGTTGATGGAAATGAATATCCCTTCCTATGTGGGTGAATCCAAACCGATTGGTAACGTAGGTAAGATGGAAAACAGTGGTATTGAATTGGAAGCAGCATACAGATTCCGCGTATCTGACTGGAACTTCCGCATTGGTGGTAATCTGACCTATTTAAAGAATAAGCTGATCGAATATGGAAACGAATCTGGTTGGGCAAACCTTGATTCTTTCCAAGGTACAGGTACAATCAGCCGTGCTCAGAATGGTAAACCTTTCCCATACTTCTATGGATACAAAACTGCAGGTGTATTCCAGAATATGGATGAAGTGAATGCTTATACTAACTCTAAGGGAGAATTGATACAGCCGAACGCAGTTCCCGGTGATGTTCGTTTCGTGGATGTGGATGGAAGTGGTTCAATTGATGCTGATGACCGTACCGATATCGGAAAAGGTATGCCTGACTGGACTTATGGCTTTAATTTGAATGTAAGTTGGAAGAACTTCGATTTGAGTATGATGTGGCAAGGTACTATGGGTAATGATATTTATGATGCAACTCGCCGTACCGACATCTCTGCTACTAATCTTCCTTCATGGATGCTGAACCGTTGGACCGGTGAAGGTACTTCTAACCGTATCCCTCGTTTTATGCTGGGTGATAATACAAACTGGCAATCATCTGATTTGTATGTTTACGATGGCAGTTATTTGCGTCTGAAAAACATTCAAATAGGCTACACTTTGCCGGCGGCATTAACACAGAAAGTGTTTGTTTCTTCACTGCGCTTCTACGTAGCAGCAGAGAACTTGTTTACTTTCACTAAATATCATGGTTTCGACCCTGAAATTTCATCGGGTGGTACTTCACTTGGTGTTGACTATGGTGTGTATCCTCAGGCCAGAACATGGACGATTGGTGCTAACCTCACTTTCTAATTTCTCATCTTTAAAATATAAAAAGTTATGAAAAGATATAAATATATAGTAGCAAGTTTGATAGCGTCCGCTTTCTTGGCTACAGGATGTTCAGAATCCTTTTTGGAGGTTTCTTCTCCAACAGATGAAACAATTAATTCTTATTTTACTACCGATGCGCATATTCAGGAAGCAGTAGTAGCAGCTTATGACCCTCTGCATTGGTCCGATTGGGCAATGGGTGAATATAATCCTGTAACTCTTATGAGTGATATCATGGCTGATGATCTTTGGATTGGCGGTCAGGACAGAACAGATAATCAGGCATGGCATTTGATGATGAATTTTGAAGCAATTCCTACAAATGTGATTAAAGGGCTGTGGACTGTTTCTTATAGTGGTGTGAAGCGTTGTAATGATGTCATTACTTACCTAGGTTGGGCAGGAGATAATGTAACTGAGGAGAATCGGAAATATTACGAGGCTCAAGTTATCACTCTCCGTGTACTCTACTACAATTGGCTGTGGAAGTTCTGGGGTAATATACCATATTATAATACAAACCTGACATCCCCCTATCTTGCGGAACAATTATCTGCAGATCAGGTGTATGAAAATATCATTACTGATCTTGAAGGTGTGATTGCAAGTAATGCTCTTCCGATGAAAGAAAAAGCAGATAATTATGGCCGTGTGACCAAGGCTATGACATATATGCTTTATGCTGAAATTGTAATGTATCAGAATGATGAATCCCGTTATGGTAAAGCTTTACAGTATATGCAGGAGATTATCGGTAGCACTCAGTATGATTTGCTTGAAAATTATGCTGATATCTTCAAGGAAGCAAATGAATGGGGTAAGGAATCTATATTTGAAGTAAACTATAAAGATGATGATGCTATTCGTTCATGGGATGGCCCATTGAATGCAGGCGGTACTGTATTACCTACACTGGTTAGTCCGCATACCTGGCCTAACGGAACAGATGGACATGATGAAGGATGGGGATTCTGTCCGGTTCGTTTGGAAACGTATGAACGTTATGCCAATAATGATACCCGTCGTGATGCCACTTGCTGGAATGCACAGGCTGCAATTGATGCTCATAATGCTGCAAATCCTACGAACCAGCTTACTTATAATCACCGCTACCAGGATACAGGCTATTTTCTCGAAAAGTATGCTGCACATACTGGTGATAATTCCGGTCATAAAGCAGATGCACAGTTGAACTGGAATAACAACCTTCGTATCTATCGTTTCTCTGAAACTCTGCTGAATGCGGCTGAATTGATTACTCGCGGTGCAGGTTCGGGTGATGCAAGAGAATACTTGAATCGCGTACGTAAACGTGCCGGATTGACTACTGAAAAAGAAGCAACAATTGATAATATCATAGACGAACGTCATCTTGAGTTTGTGGGTGAAGGTAAACGCTATTGGGATTTGATACGTACAGGTAAAGCTACCAGTGTGTTGGTGCCCGATGGATATGGTTACCGTACAAATATCTGGTCAGCAAATAAGAAGCATCTGCCTATTCCGCAGAGCGAAATTGATGCTGCACAAGGTACTTTAATTCAAAACAATTATTAATTTATTAAAAAAGAAGGATTATGAAAAAAATATATAGCTATATCGGAGGAATGTTGCTGACGACGGCTATGGCTTTTAGCATCACAGCCTGCTCACCCGATGACTTTACATCACCTAATGAAGCCGGCATTCCGGTTGCATCAACTTATGAAAATACGATTCAAATAGATGTGGATCAGGAAACCAATTGGGTAACTTTTACTTTTAACGCTCAACCGGGCATTACTCCTGTCTGGATATTTGACGGTAAGACCTATTCATCTTCATTCTCAATGAAGAAATATTATAGAAAAGCCGGAGATTATAGTGTAGATGTAAAAATTGCTAATGCCAATGGTGTAAGTGATGGTAGTATATCCAAAACTTTCCGCATCAATAAGACGATAATGAATGGTTTCGGTGGATTTGTGTATGAAAGTGATTTTAATATGTGGACGAAGGCTACGATAGCGGCTCCCACTTTTTATTATGCTCCGGGATGGTCGGCTATCGCAGATCCTGCATATACATTGGAAAATGGTACTTATACTGTAAAATTGTCGGAGGCTACTGATGATACTTGGCAAGCGCAAATGGCAATGGTAACCAATATTTCAACAGAGGCTACTAAGAATTATGACTTTTCAGTAATTCTTACAGCTTCAGTAGCACACTCCAATGTTACAGTAAAATTGGTGGATAGTACGGATGATGGTAATTTCTATTTTGAACAAAAAGGCATAAAACTGGAAGCTAACGAACCGCTTTGCTTCTGGAAGAGTAATTTGCCGGGCATTGATATCGCCAATCTGAAGCTTGTTTTTGATTTTGGCCGCAATGCAGCTGGCACGGATATGACTATTGAAAGTATTGTGTTAAAGGACCATGCTAATGACGACGGCACTGAAGTTCCTGTGATCGATGAAACTCCTGAACCTACATGGGTTGCGGTCGATAGTAAGGATAACCTTTGGAATGGCATGATCTATGTTAACAAATTCTTTTATGCAAATAGTGACTGGAGTCCCAAACCTAATCCGGCTTTGGTCATTGATGGCAGATCTTATTCTTTGTCTTTCCCGGAAGCTACTGCAGAAGCATGGCAGAATCAGTTCTCATTTGAGACTGATCTTACAGCTGACACAGAGACTGCCTATGACTTCCATGTTATCTTAAATTCAACAGCGGACCTTAAAAATGTAACTGTTAAATTGGTGCAGACCAATGAAATCGGTGAAGATGGTAAAGAAATCAAGCATGATGGTAACTTCTTCTTTGATAAGAAAGTGGATTTAGTTGCTGATTCCGAAAAAGCTGTTTGGGCAGCTTCTGTGAAAGCTCCTGAAGCTATGCATGCTATATCTTTAGTATTTGACTTCGGAGGTAATCCTGCCAATACTGATGTAACGATTAAAGACATCATCTTACAAAAGCATAAAGACTGATATGATTAAGAATATAAAGCTAATGACAATACTTTCTTTCTTTACCTGCCTGCTCGGTTTCTTTAGCTGTAGCAGTAGCGATAGCGAACCGGAAGTATCCTCTCCTGTAGTCAGCGTAGTGCCAACTCAGATAACGGCTACTTATGAAGGCTCCGTTACAACACTCTCGGTTAAGTCCGATCAGGAGTGGACTGCTTTCAGCAATGAAGACTGGATTACTTGTAAAATATTGAGTAATACTCTGCAGGGGACAGTTGAAGTAACGGTCAAAGCTAATACCACTTACCAACCCCGAGAGGGGGCGGTAGTGGTAAAGTCAGGTACCACACGTGTTTCTGTTCCGGTATCACAAGAAGCAAAACCTGATATTGTAGATCCGGATATCGACACTCCTGAGGGCTATCGGTTGATATGGCAGGATGAGTTTAATGACTCCAAACTGTCTACGCCCGACGAATCATTGTGGTGGTATGAGACAGGTGTCAGTGGCTGGGGAAACAATGAGATACAGAACTACATTCCTGGTTCGAAGAATGGAGAAACTTGTGCTCAGGTAAGTAATGGGACGCTGAAGATTATTGCTAAGAAGGTGGGTAATGAGGTTTATTCTATTCGTATGAATACAGTCGAAAGTTGGAAGTATGGCTATTTTGAAGCTCGCCTAAAACTACCGACAGGAAAAGGAACTTGGCCTGCATTTTGGATGATGCCGAAGAATTATACAGCTTGGCCCGATGATGGTGAGATTGATATTATGGAAGAAGTGGGTTATGATCCTAATATGATTTTATCAACAGTCCATTGTAAAGCTTATAATCATTCTATAGGTACTCAAAAGTCAGGAACCATAAAAGTGCCGACTGCTCAAACGGAGTTTCATGTATATGCTGTTGAGTGGACGGAAGACTTTATCAAAGGGTATGTGGATGGTAAGTGTTACTTTACTTTTGATAACGATAAAAAAGGAAATAAAAACACCTGGCCCTTTAATGCAGCTTTCTACTTGAAGTTGAATCTTGCATGGGGAGGTGACTGGGGAGGCGCTCAGGGTATAGATGAGTCGGCCTTGCCTGCAACTTACGAGATTGACTATGTACGTGTATTTCAGAAAAAATAATTGAATAGGTATGAAAGCTATAAGAATTTTTTCCACTTGCTTGCTCCTTCTGCCTTTTGTCTCTTGTACGCAAGTGGCAAATAAAGGTAGCGATGCGGCAACCGAGAAAAAAGTAGAGTCTCTTTTATCCAGAATGACCCTTGAAGAGAAAATCGGTCAGATGAACCAGATTACCTCTTACGGGAATATTGAGGATATGAGTAGTTTAATTAAGAAAGGTGAAGTCGGGTCTATCCTGAATGAGGTGGATCCGGTACGTATTAATGCGTTGCAACGCGTAGCGATGGAGGAGTCCCGGTTGGGAATCCCTTTGTTGATAGCTCGCGATGTTATTCACGGGTTTAAAACCATTTTTCCCATCCCATTGGGACAAGCGGCTTCGTTCAATCCGCAGATTGCGAAAGACGGTGCACGGGTAGCGGCTATTGAGGCTTCTTCCGTAGGTATCCGTTGGACTTTTGCACCGATGATCGACATTGCCCGTGATCCTCGCTGGGGGCGCATTGCCGAAGGATGTGGTGAAGACACTTACCTGACTTCTGTAATGGGAGCTGCCATGGTAGAAGGTTTTCAGGGAGATTCTTTGAATAGTCCCACTTCCATAGCTGCCTGTCCTAAACATTTTGTGGGCTATGGTGCAGCCGAAGGCGGACGTGACTATAATTCGACATTTATTCCTGAACGTCGCCTGCGTAATGTTTACTTGCCACCGTTTGAAGCGGCAACGAAAGCGGGTGCAGCTACGTTTATGACTTCCTTTAATGATAATGATGGGATACCCTCTACCGGAAATGCTTTCATATTGAAAGATGTGCTTCGTGGCGAGTGGGGATTTGATGGTTTGGTAGTGACAGACTGGGCTTCTGCCAGCGAAATGATAAGTCATGGTTTTGCTGCCGATTCTAAAGAGGTAGCCATGAAATCAGTGAATGCCGGGGTGGATATGGAAATGGTAAGTTATACCTTTGTAAAAGAATTGCCTGCATTGATAAAAGAAGGAAAGGTGAAAGAAAGCACCATTGATGAAGCCGTTCGTAATATATTGCGCGTCAAGTATCGTCTGGGATTGTTTGATGTTCCTTATGTAGATGAAAAGCAACCCTCTGTCATGTATGATCCTTCTCATCTGAAAGTAGCTAAGCAGGCTGCTGTAGAATCGGCTATCCTGTTGAAGAATGATAAAGAAGTACTGCCGTTACAGGAGTCTCTGAAAACCATTGCTGTGGTAGGACCTATGGCCAATGCGCCTTATGAACAATTGGGTACCTGGATCTTTGATGGTGAGAAAGCTCATACTCAGACACCACTGAATGCTATTAAGGAAATAGTTGGCGACAAAGTACAGGTGATTTATGAACCCGGATTAGCTTATAGCCGTGAGAAAAATCCGGCAGGCGTAGCAAAAGCTGCTGCTGTTGCTGCACGTGCAGATGTCATTCTTGCTTTTGTGGGTGAAGAAGCCATTCTTTCGGGTGAAGCACACTGTCTGGCAGATTTGAATCTTCAGGGTGATCAAAGTGCTTTGATTACGGCTTTGGCTAAGACAGGTAAACCTGTAGTAACCATTGTGATGGCAGGTCGTCCGTTGACTATCGGTCAGGAAGTGGAAGAATCAACAGCTGTTCTTTATTCATTCCATCCGGGTACGATGGGTGGACCGGCATTGGCCGATCTGCTGTGGGGTAAGGCGGTTCCAAGTGGAAAAACACCGGTTACTTTCCCGAAGATGGTAGGACAAATTCCGGTATATTATGCTCATAACAATACCGGGCGGCCGGCTACACGTAATGAGGTGTTGCTGGATGATATTGCTGTTGAGGCTGGACAAACTTCATTGGGATGTACTTCTTTCTATATGGATGCCGGTTTTGATCCTTTATTCCCATTTGGCTATGGCTTGTCGTATACAACGTTCAAGTATAGTAATGTCAAACTTTCATCAGCGTCATTGAAGAAAGATGATGTATTGACTGTGACATTTGATCTGGAAAATATAGGTAAATATAAGGGGACGGAAGTTGCTCAATTGTATATACAAGATAAGGTTGGTTCTGTAACTCGTCCGGTAAAAGAACTGAAACGTTTTACTCGGGTAACCTTGAAACCGGGCGAGAAAAAGAATGTTTCGTTTGAACTACCCGTTAGTGAACTTGCATTTTGGAACATCGATATGGTGAAAGTTGTGGAACCCGGAGACTTTGGACTTTGGGTGGCAACAGACAGCCAATCGGGAGAAGAAGTTTTCTTTAAGGTGGTAGATTGATTGGTGATTTTAAGGTTAAAGAAGAAGAGGGGCAGACCGTGATGGTTCGCCCCTCTTGCAATTTATTTGATGCGCTTGTAGCCGTAAACAGCATTAGCACCCAGTTCTTCTTCAATGCGGAGTAACTGGTTGTATTTTGCCATACGGTCTGAACGGCTCAACGAACCGGTCTTAATTTGCCCGCTATTGGTAGCAACGGCAATGTCGGCAATCGTAGCATCTTCCGTTTCGCCGGAACGATGGGAGGTTACAGTTGTATATCCGTGGCGATGAGCCATTTCAATGGCATTCAATGTCTCGGTCAGGGAGCCGATCTGATTCACTTTGATCAGGATAGAGTTTGCACAACCTTTTTCAATGCCCATAGCCAGGAAGTCAACGTTAGTAACGAAGAGGTCGTCACCTACGAGTTGGCAGCGGTTACCGATACGGTCGGTAAGTTTCTTCCAGCCTTCCCAGTCATTTTCACTCATACCGTCCTCGATAGAGTCGATGGGGAATTGGTTGATGAGTTGTTCCAGATAGTCAATCTGTTCATCGGCTGTACGTTTCTTGCCTTTTGCACCTTCGAATTTGGTATAATCGTAGATACCATCTTTATAGAATTCGGAGGAAGCACAGTCCATGGCGATCATGACGTCTTTGCCCGGTTCATATCCGGCTGCTTTAATGGCAGCGATAATGCTGTTCAAAGCGTCTTCCGTACCTTCCAGATTTGGAGCGAAACCACCTTCATCACCTACGGCAGTACTTAGTCCTCGGTCTTTTAATACTTTCTTCAATGCGTGGAATACTTCAGCACCCATGCGCAGACCTTCACGGAAAGAAGTTGCACCCACAGGGCGTATCATGAACTCCTGGAAAGCAATAGGAGCGTCACTATGTGAACCACCGTTAATGATATTCATCATCGGCACAGGCATTACGTATGTATTAGTGCCACCGATGTAGCGGTACAGAGGTATATCGAGATAGGCAGCTGCTGCTTTGGCTACGGCAAGAGATACACCGAGAATGGCATTGGCACCCAGGTTAGATTTCGTTTTGGTTCCATCCAGTGCCAGCATGGCATGATCGATACCCATCTGGTCGAGGGCAGACATTCCAACTAACTGAGGAGCGATGATGTTATTGATATTTTCTACGGCTTTCAACACACCTTTACCTCCATAACGTCCTTTGTCGCCATCACGGAGTTCCAATGCCTCGTGTTCTCCGGTAGAAGCTCCGGAAGGAACGGAAGCACGGCCCATAAAGCCTGATTCCAACATTACATCTACTTCCACTGTAGGGTTTCCTCTTGAATCGAGGATTTCACGTCCGATAATCTTTTCTATTTTCATAACTATGATATTATTTGTAATTATTTTAAATACAGAACAAGGGACAATCGGCTTTTGTTCAGTAAAAGATTCATGTTTTGTGAGTGATACCGGTTACTGAATTCTTATTTTCCTCCGATAACTCCTCCAGCTATAGCTGCTATTACTCCTAACGTGATGCTTAATATAAAATAGGTGAAGAATAGTCCGTATAATCCTTGTTTCAATAGAATTACTCCATCATTTGAAAAAGTAGAGAATGTGGTGAAACCTCCACATAAACCGGTTGTCAGCAGTACCCGGTATTCTGTTGCTAAATTGAAGCGTGCCGACCACGCATAAAATAATCCGATAAGGAAACTTCCGAGGATATTGACTGTGAATGTCGCCCATGGAAAAGAGTAGGGGACAATCCGTTCGTGCAACATTTGTTGTACAGAGAATCGAAGTACACTTCCAAGACCTCCGCCTAAAAAGATAAATATGAATGTTTTAGTCATTTTCTATATTGATTTATGGGACTATTTCTAAGATCGCGACAAAGTTAGTATTTATATTTCATCTATATTTTCAGAAAGAGGCTTTTTCTTTAAGATTCAGTCCTTTAATGCCTTATGCAAACGTTTGCCGGGAATTCATTTATATTTTCATTTTATTCCTTCGTCCGCATTCCTTTTCATCCTTATATTTGCATCACGATTACAATTCTCTAAAAATAATTCAAATCATGAAAAACATGAAAGTAATTAAATTGTTCTGTCTTCTGCTCTTTTTATTTGTGAGCAATTGGACAATGGCTGAGAGCATTACCTCTCCAAACGGACAACTGCAACTGAACTTTTCAGTAAACGCACAAGGTGAACCGATCTATGAACTTTCCTACAAAGGAAAAGCTGTTATCAAACCTTCTAAACTCGGTCTGGAGCTGAAAGATGCTCCGGGATTGATGAATGGATTTACACTGGCAGACACCAAGACTTCTACTTTTGATGAAACTTGGGAGCCAGTATGGGGTGAAGTGAAGCAAATCCGCAATCATTATAATGAAATGGTTGTGACGTTGAATCAGAAGGCTCAGGATCGTAATATGATCATCCGTTTCCGCCTTTTTGATGATGGGCTGGGTTTCCGTTACGAATTTCCTTTATCTAAGAATCTGAATTACTTTGTTATTAAAGATGAGCATACTCAGTTTGCTATGGCAGGCGACCACACAGCTTTCTGGATACCGGGTGATTATGATACTCAGGAGTATGATTATACAGAATCTAAACTTTCTGAAATCCGTGGTTTGATGAAAGGTGCCATTACTCCTAACTCTTCACAGACTACTTTCTCTCCTACAGGTGTACAAACTTCCTTGCAGATGAAAACTGCCGATGGTCTTTATATTAACTTGCATGAGGCTGCCTTGGTAGATTATTCTTGTATGCATCTTAATCTGGATGATAAGAACTTCGTATTCGAATCCTGGTTAACTCCTGATGCAAAAGGGGATAAAGGATATCTGCAAGCTCCCTGCAAATCTCCATGGCGTACGGTTATCGTAAGTGATGATGCTCGTGATATCCTGAATTCTAAGCTGACGCTGAATCTGAATGAGCCTTGTGCCTACGAAGATGTTTCCTGGATTAAGCCGGTGAAATATGTAGGTGTGTGGTGGGAGATGATTGCCGGTAAGAGCACTTGGGCTTATACCGATGATTTGCCTTCCGTAAAATTGGGTGAAACGGATTATACTAAAACTAAACCTAACGGACGTCATGGTGCTACCAATGAGAACGTAAAACGTTATATAGACTTTGCTGCTGAAAATGGACTTGATCAAGTACTGGTAGAAGGTTGGAACGAAGGATGGGAAGATTGGTTCGGTCACTCCAAAGATTATGTGTTTGATTTTGTAACTCCGTATCCTGACTTTGATGTAAAGATGTTGAACGAATATGCTAAGAGCAAAGGTGTGAAATTGATGATGCATCATGAAACTTCTGCTTCCGTACGCAATTATGAACGTCATCTGGATAAAGCTTACCAGTTTATGGTAGACAACGGTTACAATGCAGTAAAGAGTGGCTATGTAGGCAATATGATTCCTCGCGGTGAACATCACTATGGTCAGTGGATGAACAACCACTATCTCTATGCTGTGACTAAAGCTGCTGATTATAAGATCTGTGTAAATGCTCACGAAGCTGTGCGTCCTACAGGACTTTGCCGTACTTATCCTAACCTGATTGGTAACGAGTCTGCTCGTGGTACGGAATATGAGGCTTTCGGTGGCAGTAAACCGTTCCACACTACTTTACTTCCGTTTAATCGTCTGATTGGCGGTCCGATGGATTATACTCCGGGTATCTTTGATACGAAATTGGAATTTATGGGTGACCTGCCTCATGGACAGGTGCAGACTACTCTCTGTAAGCAGTTGGCTCTTTATGTAACATTATACAGTCCGTTGCAGATGGCTGCCGATTTAGTTGAGAATTATGAGAAGCATATGGATGCTTTCCAGTTCATCAAAGATGTAGCTGTGGATTGGGATGATAGTAAGTATCTGGAAGCAGAACCGGGTGATTATATTACGGCAGCCCGCAAGGCTAAAGGCACGAACAACTGGTTTGTAGGTGGCATCACTGACGAAAATGCACGTACTTCCAGCTTTACTTTGGACTTCCTGGAACCGGGTAAGCAATATGTTGCTACTCTCTATGCAGATGGTAAGGATGCCGATTACAAAGAGAATCCAACCTCTTATCAGATAAAGAAAGGTATTGTAACCAATAAGACTAAGATGTCTGTGAAGCTGGCACGTAGCGGTGGTTTCGCTCTTAGTTTGATTGAAGCTACTCCGGCAGATAAGAAGGCTGTGAAAAAGTGGAAATGAAAAATCTTAAGTTAAGAAATACTCATAATTTAGGGTAAGAAGAAGTTTTTATTAGGCATTAGGTAACGCGCCCCGCAAGAGAGTTGGTTCTTGCGGGGCGTTTATTATTAATAGCCTGTCGACAAGAAGTTAAGAGTTTGTCGACAGGAAGTTAACTTCTTGCTGACAAGAAATTAAGACCTTGTAAGTGACTAATTATCAGTATGGTTTGAAACTGTCTGAAAGTTATATAGCAGGCACTGTAAGAATTATTTTTATTAAACATTTTGTTCTTCCAAAAATCCCCCTTATCTTTGTACCCGTTGAACGAACGATTAACGAAACTTTTCTATAGCTAATTTGTTCGTTTACTGTAAAATAAGAAGCTGAAAACTGTGCGTTATCTGCTTGGACAGATCTTTCACTCTTTAAAAGCGCCTGTTTGTATTTCCTGCGATAGGGAATTCAGATTTTGGCCATTGAACGTATTAAATTCAATATCACGAATTGACGTTTTAACCGGAAGGGGTTTCATTCCCCCGGTGTCCCCAAGGAATATCCTTTTCTGAACACTTCTGAAGTGAACAAACCAATTAGCGAAGATACATATTGGTACGCTTTGCGTATCACCTATAGCCGGGAGCTTGTTCTGAAAGAGTTTCTGGACCGGAATAATATTGAGAATTTTATTCCCATGCGCTATGAATATGTAACCCGGAAAGAGCAGCGGATTCGCAAGCTTGTTCCTGCAATACATAATCTGGTCTTCATTCATGCTACCCGAAAAAAGATAGATGAAATAAAGGAGGAAAATGCCATACGTCTTCCTCTTCGCTATATTATGGATCGTGAAACGAGGCAGCCTATCGTTGTTCCTGAAGTTCAGATGCGCCATTTTATAGCTGTTGCCGGTTCGTATGATCAGCAGGTAATTTATTTGCCTCCTACAGAATATTCCATGCAGAGAGGGGATCGTGTCCGTATCACCGGTGGTGTTTTTGAGGGAGTAGAGGGTATATTTGTCCGGGTAAAGGGGGATCGGCGTGTAGTGGTATCTATTCAGGGAGTTATGGCGGTTGCTACAACTTTTATTCATCCCTCTCTTATTGTTCCTATAACAGAAGAATAATTCATAGTTTCTAATTTATAATTCATAATTATATGAAGTCTCAAATCGATGCTTTGCGTCAACTCACGCATGAGCTTCTTTATCTTGGCATGGATGGTGAGCCTATCTATGCAGATCGTTTTCATCAGCTAAATTCGGAGGTTTATAGTCAGGCGGAAACTTTGTACGATAAGAAAACCGAGAATGATGAGGAAGAAGCAACTCTTTGTATTACCCTTTTGAAAGCCTATAGTGCTACGATTTATAATCATGGGGATAAAGAAGAAAAGGTTCAGGAGGTATTGGATCGTAGCGGGAAAGTTCTTGGAAAACTTTCGGATTCTTTATTGAAATGTCAGCTATTAGTGGCTTGCTATGGGGAAACGCTTGATGAGGAATTGGCGGAAGAAGCACATAAGATTATGAGTGGCTGGGGTGGTTTGTTAACGGCTGAACAACAAAATATTTCCGATGAATTGCAGAATGTGGAAAATGATTCATATCTGCATGCAAACACAGAGTTGTAGACTGATAAATCTATAGCTGATTTCTTTGTTGTGTTTGTTCTTTAATACTTATCCTTATTTTATATGAAATTTCTTGTTACGGGGGCTGCTGGTTTTATTGGCTCTTATGTTTGTAGACACCTGCTTTCTCGCGGAGATGAGGTGGTAGGGCTTGATAATATCAATAACTACTATGATGTCAATCTGAAGTATGGGCGTTTGGGGACTTTAGGCATTGATAAAAACGCTATCGACTGGTATAAATTTGTTCAAAGCAAAACAGAAGAACAATTCCGGTTTGTCCGCATGAATTTGGAGGACAAACAAGCAATGCAGATGCTTTTTGCCAATGAACTTTTTGACAAGGTTGTGAATCTTGCAGCTCAGGCAGGAGTACGCTATTCTATAGAAAATCCCTATGCTTACGTGGAAAGTAATATAGATGGCTTTTTGAATATACTGGAAGGATGCCGCCATTATGGAATTAAGCATTTGATCTACGCTAGTTCCAGTAGTGTTTATGGTCTGAATGGGAAAGTTCCTTTTTCAGAAAAAGACAGTATAGCGCATCCTGTAAGCCTTTATGCAGCGACTAAGAAATCGAATGAATTGATGGCTCATACTTATAGCCATTTATATGGCATCCCTTCTACCGGTTTGCGCTTCTTTACGGTTTATGGTCCTTGGGGACGTCCGGATATGTCACCTTTCCTTTTTGCCAATGCTATGTTGCACGGGAGGCCGATAAAGGTTTTTAATAATGGTGATATGTTGCGCGATTTTACTTATATTGATGATGTTATTGAGGGAGTTCTTCGGGTAATAGACCACATCCCTGCTCCTGATATTGATTGGAGTGCTCAGGCTCCTGATCCCAGTTCTTCTACTGCTCCTTACAAAATATATAATATCGGTAATTCTCGTCCGGTGAAACTTATGGATTTTATTCAGGCTATAGAAGAAGCTATAGGTCATCCGGCTGAAAAAATATATCTTCCTATGCAGCCGGGCGACGTTTATCAAACGAATGCGGATACTTCGGCTTTGCAGAATGAATTAGGGTTTAAACCTGACAAGCCGATTAAAGAGGGAGTTCAGGAAACGATAGATTGGTATCGTTCTTTTTATCAATTGTAATTAAAAGTAAACTAAGGTAATATGAAAATAGCAATAGTTGGTACTGGCTATGTCGGCTTGGTGACAGGTACCTGTTTCTCTGAGATGGGCATTGATGTGACTTGCGTGGATGTGCAGGAAAGTAAGATAGAAAATCTGAAGAAAGGCATTATTCCCATTTATGAGCCGGGCTTGGAGGATATGGTGCATCGCAATTATACTGCTGGTCGTCTGAAATTTACGACAGATTTGAAGGAATGTCTGGATGAAGTGGAAGTTGTATTCAGTGCGGTCGGTACCCCTCCTGATGAGGATGGCAGCGCTGATTTGAAATATGTGTTGGAGGTTGCGCGTACCATTGGGTGTAATATGAATAAGTATGTGCTGGTTGTGACTAAGAGTACAGTTCCGGTGGGTACTGCACAAAAGGTAAAGTCGGCCATTCAAGAAGAACTTGATAAACGTAATGTAAAGATAGAGTTTGATGTGGCTTCCAATCCTGAATTTTTGAAAGAAGGTGATGCGGTAGATGATTTCATGAAGCCTGACCGTGTGGTGGTAGGTGTGGAATCGGAAAAAGCTAAGGCTATAATGGAACGTCTTTATAAGCCTTTCATGATGAATAACTATCGGTTGATATTTACTGATATTCCGAGTGCCGAGATGATAAAATATGCGGCAAATTCTATGTTGGCCACACGGATTAGCTTTATGAATGATATTGCTAACCTCTGTGAGTTGGTTGGTGCTGATGTGAATATGGTTCGCAAAGGTATTGGTGCGGATAGTCGTATTGGCAGTAAATTCTTGTATCCGGGTTGTGGATATGGTGGCTCTTGTTTTCCGAAAGATGTAAAGGCGTTGATAAAGACTGCTGAAAAGAATGGTTATCCGATGCGTGTGTTGAAGGCTGTGGAAGAGGTGAACGAAAGACAAAAGAGTATTCTTTTCGAGAAATTGCTGAAGCATTATAATGGGGATTTGAAAGGTAAACAGATCGCTTTATGGGGTTTGGCTTTCAAGCCTGAAACGGATGATATGAGGGAGGCTCCGGCATTGGTTTTGATTGACAAGCTGATAGAGGTTGGTGCAGACGTGAAGGTTTATGATCCGGTTGCGATGGATGAATGTAGGCGCAGGATAGGAGATAAGGTTGTTTATGCTACAGATATGTATGATGCAGTGCTGGATGCGGATGCGTTGTTGTTGGTGACGGAGTGGAAAGAGTTTAGGATGCCGAGTTGGGGGGTAGTGAAGAAGACGATGAAAAAGGCTGTGGTAGTTGATGGAAGAAATATCTATGAGAAGAAAGATTTGATGGAGGTAGGAATTGAATATGTCTGTATAGGAAAATAAAAAATAGAACTATGAAAGTTTCAGATGCTAAACTGATTGACTTGCCTAAATTCTTAGATAGGCGAGGTAACCTGTCTTTTGCGGAAGAGTTTAAGCAGGTGCCTTTTAAAATTAAACGTTCTTATTGGATATATGATGTACCCGGTGGTGAAGCGCGTGGTGATCATGCTTATAAAGAAAATAAAGAGTTTATAATTGCGCTTTCCGGTAGTTTTGATGTGTTGTTGAATGATGGTAATGATAAGAAGACGTTTCATTTAAATCGTTCTTACTATGGTTTGTATGTGCCCAATAGTTTATGGAGAGAAATGAGTAATTTTTCTACCAATTCTTTGGCATTAGTATTGGCTTCTACACCTTACAATTCAGAAGATTATATTTTTGATTATTCTACTTTTAAAGCATACTGCCATGAAGAAAAGTAGTGTTTATGATTGCACCATAATAGAGTTTGATCAACATCATAGTAACCGTAAAGGTAATCTAACAGTAGTTGAGAATGCTAAGACTGTACCTTTCGATGTGAAGCGTACTTACTATCTTTATGATGTTCCCGGAGGTGAGAGCCGTGGCGGACACGCACACAAAGAATTGAGACAACTGATAATAGCTGCCAGTGGCAGTTTTGCCGTGACTCTGGATGATGGTAATGTGAAGCGCACCTTTACTCTTAATCGTCCTTATCAAGGACTTTATGTAGTACCTGGTATATGGCGTACCTTGGATGATTTCTCTTCGGGTGCGGTATGCTTAGTTTTGGCTTCTCATGGCTATGATGAAGGTGATTATATAAGAGATTACAATGATTTTATGGAATACAAAAAATGAATATACTTTCTGAATATTTTGAACTTGAGCATTATGGTGTGAAAGTCCGGTTGGCGACGGAACAGGATGCTCCTTTCATACTATCCTTGCGTACAGATGAAAAGCTATCAAGGTTTCTTCATAAGACAGATAATGATTTGGTGAAACAGCTTGAATGGATGAAAGCTTATAAGGAAAGGGAGCGCAAGGGAGAGGACTACTATTTCATTTACACTAATGATGATGGTCCGTTTGGTCTGAACAGAATCTATGATATCCACGATGATTGTGGAACGGGAGGAAGCTGGCTGTGCAAACCTGACACTGATGTTGAAGCTTCCATTGCCACCCTGCTGATTATGCGTGATATTATGTTTGACTGTATAGGATTACAAAATGACCTCTTTGACGTTAGGAAAGGTAATAGTCATGTCCAAAAGATACATAAAATGATGGGCGCTAAAATGATAGGTGAAACGGATTCGGATTATTTGTTCAAATTGTCAAAATCCGATTATCAGGCTTCTAAAAAGAAAATATTTCAATTGCTGAATTTAAAAGAATAAAAAATGGAATTAAATGATTTTATAATGAATTTTGCGGATCAGTTCGATGAAACTGATGCTTCTGTATTTGATAAGGATACTCGTTTCAGGGACTTAGACGAATGGAGTTCCTTGGTGGCTATGTCTCTAATTGCCTTTGTAAAGACTTCATTCAATAAAGTCGTGACAGGTAAAGAAATTCGTTCTTGTGATACAGTGGAAGATTTGTATAAACTTGTTCTTTCCAAATAATGGAAGAATTGCATTTTAATCCTTTTTCTCTCTCCCGAAAAATAGTACTTGTTACGGGTGCTTCTTCCGGAATAGGAAGGGCGATTGCGATAACATGTTCTAAGATGGGCGCTACTGTGGTATTGACAGGACGTAACCGTCAGAGGCTGGAAGAAACCTTGTCTTTGATGTCTGATGGGATGCATTCCATCATTTGTGCTAATTTAAATACACAACAGGATATTGACAATCTTGTTGGAAGTATTCCTAAATTGGATGGAATAGTCCAATGTGCTGGTGTGGGGAGTCGTGTATTGTGCAAGTCTATAACAAAAGATGATCTGCTGTATGTTTTTAAACCTAATGTAGAAGCTCCTATATTGTTACAGACAGCATTGTTGTCACAAAAGAAAATTAATAGAGCGGCTTCTATAGTTTTTATCGCTTCCTGTGCGACTGATGCTCCTAGTATTGGAAATGCCGCATATAGTGCTTCCAAAGGAGCTATCTTGAGTTATGCCAAATGTCTGGCTTTGGAACTGTCTCCGAGGCTGATACGTGTCAATAGTATTTGCCCGGCAATGGTTTGGACTGATTTAATTTTGCAGGGCGGCATATCCAAGGAAGAACTGGAACAGGCTCAATTAAAGTACCCGTTGAAACGTTATGGAACTCCGGAAGATGTTGCTTATTTAGCAGTTTATCTTTTGTCCGATGCTTCTTCCTGGATGACAGGTAGTAGTATTGATTTGACGGGGGGGACGAAGGAACTTTAATAATTTGAAAGTATGAAGGCTTATATAAAAGCAATTTCTTATTATTTGCCGGAAAGAATAATGACCAATGATGAATTAATCAGTCAATTTCCGGAGTGGAGTGTGGAGAAGGTCGCTGCCAAAGTAGGAGTTGATTTCCGCCATCTTGCTGCTTCGAATGAAACGGCAGGTGATATGGCAGAGAAAGCGGCGAGAAAACTTTTTGACGAGTATCACGTTAATCCAAAGAAAATAGATTTTGTCATGCTTTGCACTCAAAGTCCTGATTATTTCTTACCTTCTACGGCCTGTGTGCTTCAGAACCGTTTGGGGATTCCTAAGAATAGTGGCGCTTTTGATTATAATCTTGGATGTTCTGGCTGTGTCTATGGCCTTGCTTTGGCTAAAGGCCTTATTTTGGCAGGCATAGCAAGGAATATTCTTTTATTGACATCAGAAACGTATAATAAATATTTGCATCCTCAGGATAAAAGTAATCGTTCTATTTTTGGAGACGGAGCTGCTGCATGTCTGATATCTTTTGAGGGTATGGCTGAGATTGGAGACTTTGTTATGGGAACTGATGGCAATGGGGCGGAAAATCTAATAGTAAAGACCGGGGCATCCCGTTATAAAAACAGGACAGGGTATTCGGATGAAGATGATGAAGGGCATCTCCGTTATGATGACTACCTTTACATGAATGGAGGTGCTATCTTTAATTTTACTCTTGATGCTGTTCCTTCGATGCTTAAGCAGGTACTTGAAAAAAATGCCATCAAAAAGGAGGAGGTAGATTATTTTGTCTTCCATCAGGCAAATAAATTCATGCTTAACACTATACGGAAGGTCTGTGTACTACCTAAAGAAAAATATTATATAAACCTTTCTGAAACAGGCAATACGGTTTCTTCTACTATACTGATAGGTTTGAAAGACTGTTTGACAAATGAAATAATTCATAAAGATATGCAAGTGATGATTGCCGGATTCGGGGTTGGTCTGAGTTGGGCAGGTACTGTTTTAAAATTCTAATCATTATGATAAAGTTTTTGGATTTACAGAAGATTACTCAGAAGTATGCTGAGGAAATTCATAAAGCCGTAGATCGGGTAGTGGATAGCGGTTGGTATCTTCAAGGAAAGGAGAATGAAAGTTTTGAGGCTGATTATGCCCAATATATAGGAACGAAATATGCCATAGGCTGTGCTAATGGTTTGGATGCCTTGATTTGGATATTCCGTGCATACGTGGAAATGGGGATAATGAAGCTTGGTGATGAAGTGATTGTACCTGCAAATACTTATATAGCTTCTATTCTTGCAATCTCTGAAAATGGATTAAAACCCGTATTGGTGGAGCCGAGTATTGAAACTTACCAGATGGATGATTCAAAAATAGAGGCTGCTATTACGAAACATACTAAGGCAATCTTGATTGTTCATCTGTATGGACAATGTGCTTATACGGAAAAGATTGATAATATTTGTAAGAAATATGAGTTCAAGCTTATAGAGGACAATGCGCAAGCTCACGGCTGCAAGTTCAATGGACGAAAAACAGGTTCGCTGGGTGATGCTGCAGGTCATAGTTTCTATCCGGGCAAGAACTTGGGGGCGTTCGGAGATGCAGGTGCTGTGACCACGGATGATGAAGAACTGGCAAAGGTTGTTCGTGCGGTAGCTAACTATGGTTCTCAAAAGAAGTATGTGTTTAAATATTGTGGTCGCAACAGTCGTTTGGATGAAATACAAGCTGCCATATTGGGTGTGAAGTTGAAGTATCTGGATGAGGATGTAGCTATCCGTAAGAAAATTGCTAAATATTATATTGAACATATAACCAATCCGGATATCATTACTCCGATTGTGAAAGACTGGGATGCTCATGTATTCCATATCTTTACCATCCGTACAAAGAAACGTGCCGAGTTGCAGAAATATCTGGCTGACAACGGAGTGCAGACAATCATCCATTATCCGATTCCTCCTCATAAGCAAGAATGCTATAAGGAATGGAATACTCTCTCCTTTCCAATTACAGAACAGATACATGATGAAGAGTTGAGTTTGCCGATGAGTTCGGTAATGGCGGAAGAGGATGTGAAAAAGATTATTAATATCATTAATAGATTTGAATGAATGTACTTTTAATAGGTGAGTATAGCGGCTTTGCCTTAAATTTGAAAGAAGGACTTCGAGCTTGTGGTGCTAATGTTGTACATATACACGAGGGGGATGATTGGAAGAGTATTGATCAAACAAATGATAAGCAATCTATTTCTTTTAATAATTGTTTAAAGCATAGATTGAAGATTGGGCCATATAAAATAAAAGGAACTTGGAGATTATGGGGAGCGAAAGCTCTTTGGAAATTGAGTAAATCAGTCAATAAATATAGAGGATACTTTGATGTCGTATGGATTATTAACTATCAATTTATTCGTGAGGAATGGGAACTTTGGTATCCGAGACTCTCTTATAGCCAACTTAATAAAGTATTAAGATTTAATGGCAGAATTTTTTTCTCGGCTTGTGGCATGGACTTACCATATTGTATTGCTGCAACTAAATTACCTAAATTGTATCAAGGTAACTTGGATGATAATGTTTTTAGAACACCTAGACTGGTTGGAAAATTCAATAAGCTGATTCGCTGTGTGGAAGGGGTTATACCTGTTATGTTTGAGTATGCATATTCTTATAGAAACTATAATTTTGCTTCTCCAGTTCGTATATGTGAGACTATACCATTACCTATCAATACGGCGAGTTTTTCAGCAAGTAATCATATAGATGGCAAAATTAAAATATTATATGGAAAAAACAGGATTGCCAAAGGAACTCCTTTCGTTTTAGCGGCCTTGGAAAGAATACAGAATGAGTATTCCTATTTGGTGGATGTACAGATTGTTGAACATGTGCCTTTTGGCAAATATATTGATCTGGTTAAACATACTAATATTTTAATAGATCAGTGTCAATCGTATTCTTATGGAATGAATGCTATTATTGGAATGGCGGCTGGCAAGGTTGTATTAAGTGGTAATGAGCTTGAGTGCCAAAGAGAGTTTAAGCAGGAAATACCCATAGTAAATATTCGTCCTAATGAAGACTTTATTTTTAATCAATTGGAATATTTGATTACTCATCCTGAAATTATAGATAATTTGTCTTCAAAGTCTGCATTATTCGCAAGAAATTTTCATGATTCAAAACTGGTAGCGAGTAGATATTTAGCCCTATTTGGTAATGAATAAGCGATCAGTGATTTTGATTTTGTTCCAGATTGCCAATCTGATTGTCTCTTTCTTTACAACTTTTTATATAGCTTCTTGTTTAACATCGGAACTATATGCAGTTATATCAGTATCTTTTATTATTACATCGTTGACTAATTCTTTTTCCTTTACAGGTTTAGATAATTATGTTTCTCGAAATTTGTATTATTGGAAAAAAACAGATAAGAAGCATTATTCATTGGTGATGACTACCAATGCGATGTTCTATCGATTTATATTTGCTATTATAATTCAAATACCTCTATCGGTTTATTATGCATTTTTATC
>PPYE01643599.1_pt1 | contig 32280 bp, 28 predicted proteins | sample 1559881 | NCBI WGS metagenome assembly PPYE01 (sample SAMN08240022, study PRJNA423297) | Human gut metagenome, whole genome shotgun sequencing project.
CTCCAAATCAACGGGTTGCTCACTATGATTGATGATACGGACACTGCGCGTGATGACGGGCCGATCACGATAGATGGTGTATGCCAGTTCTGCGGTCACCCCTAACGTCGCGTCACGCATCGTCACAATCAACGTTTGAGCTTCATCTTCCGCTTCGACGTACGTCTGTGGCAAGCCTTTCAAATCAGGCTTACCCGCTTCCAGCCGACAATCTTGGTACCGGAAGTCCACGGTCCGAGCCCCATTTGCGGCACGAATAATCGCGGCTGGTTGGCGGTAGTCACCGGTGTTATTGCCACCATATTCTTGTGGGAGATCATCCTTCGAATACGTCCGGTCCGTGGTGTTCGGCAAGTTGCCTGAAAAGCCGCGGTCGATTCGCGGATACTGGCGTTCACCGTGATAGCCACGGACCCGCGGGCCAAAGTACAAGTGTGCGAGGACCCCACCCGTTTCAACGCCTAAGATATACGAAATCTGATCGTTATGCAGATGAAAGACCAGGTGCTGTTCGTCAATATTAATCAAAGTTTGCTGCAACGTCACTGCCATATCAAATACTTCCTTTCACGATTCCCTACGACTACTGAAAAAAAGAGCTATTAATGGCTCGCGTCATTAATAGCTCTTCTCATCAAGAAACTATGCTTGATCCGGTAAGCCGACATTCGATAACTGTAAAATATCTTCATCATCATGGATGGTGGTTCCTGAAGTCTTCAGGTACTTAAATTCAGGCATATCTTTATAGTTCGTAATAACGACCATCACGGTATCATCCAGGCCAGCTTTTTCAATTGCTGGTTGCCAGAATTCAATCAATTCTTGGCCTTGTGTGACATGATCACCCTTTTCGACGTACTGAACAAAGCCAGTCCCGCGCATCTTGACCGTGCCAATCCCGATATGAATCAGCGTCAAAATACCGGTGTCAGAACGTAGCCCAATCGCATGCCGAGTTGGGAAGGTGGCAACAACTTCACCATCAAATGGCGCTAAAACACGACCATCAGTTGGTTTGATTGCAAAGCCTTTACCCATGCTACCGTTAGCGAAAGTTTCGTCAGCGACTTCATCTAAACTGATCAATTGACCAGCAACTGGATCTTGATAAACAGTCGTCTTAGTATCAGCTTCGGCTTCAACTTCGGCAGGTGTTTCATCAGTTTCCAAGTGAGTTGACCAAGTCTTTTCAAGTTCATCAACGATTTCAGCATGCATCTTTTCGTCCAATTTGACCTTCTTGAAGAAGATGAACGTCCCAATCAGGATCATGGCAGCTGGAACCCCAAACATCATTAATTTGAAGATGGCTTGTCCGTGAGCAGTCACGTCGCCGGCAGTTGCACCAGCAGTCATCCCAGCCCAAACGGCAGTCAAACCAACGACCCCGTTAGAAATCGCGCCACCTAATTTATCAAGCAATGGCCGAACGGATAACGTCAAAGATTCGTCACGGTGACCGAACTTCAATTGACCATATTCAACGGAATCACTCAAGACCATCAAAACAACTAAGAAAATCAATGGTTGTGGAATGTAGAACAGAACAGCGGCAGCCAAGATCATTGGTAATGATTGACCAGCAAAGGCAAACATGATCAATGAAATCATCATGATGACGATGGCTAAGAAGAACACTTTCCGCCGGCTAAATTTCTTAGCTAATGGTGGGAAGGCCAATACGGCAAAGATCCCGATAACGGCGTTCAAAGAGCCAAGCATCGTGAATTTCGATGCATCACCTAAAATGTAGGTAAAGTAGTAAAGTTCAAGTGAGTTAGTGATGGCGATCCCTGCCGTATAAATCCCATACATCAGTGATAACCACATTAATTGATCGTTCCGTGCCAACACTTTGAAGACTTCTTTGAAAGTCGTCTTTTCAGTGTTCTTACGTAATTCAGAATCATTTTCCTTAGTTCCTAATGCAACGACTAAAGCAGAAATCAAGGCGATGGCTGCAATGATAATCCCAAAGGCCATCCAACCACGATTATCACCCTGACCACTGTTAGACTTAACAGAGAACATCAGGACGATTGGCATAACGATAACCCCAACAATGTTGGCACCAATGTTAGAACCAACCCGGGCGTATGTCGCCGTCTTTTCACGTTCGGCTGAGTCAAATGAGATCGCTGGGATCATTGACCAGAAACCCACGTCTTTAAATGAATAGAAGATATCCATCGTGATGTATAAAATTGCAAAAATAATTAAATATAAAATTGGGTTTGACGTGTTCAAGCCGCCTAAACTCGTGAATAATAGTGCTAGAACGACGGAACCGATAATCCCACCAACCACGATCCATGGCTTAAAGTGGCCCCAACGTGAATTAGTGTTATCGATGGCGTTCCCAATCAGTGGGTCAATTGCTAGTTCCACGAACCGCAAGCCCGCAATAATCATGGTGATCCATGCAATCATTTGTGTCCCTTGCGCCCCACTGCTCTTATCGAATAAGTGGGAGGTCACAAACATAATAAAGTATGTCGATAACGTTGCGTAGAAGGCATCATGCCCGAACGCCCCGAATGAATAAGCAAGTCGTGATGTTATCTTCCGACCTTTGCTCTGCTTTTGTTCTGCATCCATAATCTCGCCTCACATCTTTCTTGAATAATTTACATATTTAAATGTAATCGTTTTCAAGGACATTGTCAATGATTTTTAGTAAAATTTGCTTAATTGTTTTAGTAATCACCTGATAGTATCAATTTCAATGATCACCTGATACCAACCAAATCCCGTGAACCATTGGGGTTTCTATCATTCGCCCAACTAAATTTCGATAAGTGGCAACTAAATTTACCAAATCAGCATTAACATCTCGCTGCTAGACACGCATTACAACTTTAAACAACGTTTACTAGTAGCTAAACCGGCCCCGTGCGCGCAAAAAAGCGCCCCCGACGATTGAGGGCGCTCGTGATTTCACACAAGGAGTTAATTCTAGTTCAAACGTTCGTATTGGTAACGAATCGTATGGGTCACTGGTTGACCAGGACGTAAGACGATGTCGCCAAAATCAGGATGATTAATGGCATCTGGCAAGGTTTGCGCTTCAGTTGCTAAAGCGTTGTATTCATGCGCGTCTTGCTTGTCTGGGTCGAATGGGTTAGCCGTGAAAATAATCAGACTATTCCGGTCAGAGTAAAGTTTCACTTGGCGTTTACCCGCAGTATCACCGACGATTGCGATTGGTTCCGTGGCACTCGGCGTTACTTCATAAGCATCATCGAATTCAATGCCACCATTTTCAGCTTTCAATTGGGCTAACGCCTTTTCGACTGGTTGAATCTGGTTAAAGTCATAGGCCGTGCCCTTAACTGCCAACTTCTTGCCAGTTGGGACCTTTTCATCATCGAATTCGAGATGAGCAGCACTGGTAATTTGAAGTTGTTGTTGTGCTAAGCTCGTCCGGTCATCGGTCGTATTCCAATAAACGTGGTTCGTTGGGTTGAAGAGCGTTGCGGCGTCAGTATCACCAGTAAAGGCAATCGAGACTTGGTCTTGATTATCTAAGGTAAACTTGATTTTAACGTCCATATTTCCCGGGTAATTATCGTCAGTTGACTTGATATGCTTGGATAATGTCACGCTGACACTATCATCATCCTGGCTAAATTCACCATCGAAATTCAAGGTATTAAAACCATGATTACCACCGTGAAGTGAATGAGTCTGTTCATTCATATCGACATTGTAATCCTGACCGTCGATCTTGAACTTGGCGCCACCGATTCGACCAGCGACCCGGCCGATTGATTGGCAAAGGCAGAAGCCGACCCGTTGATAATCGGCCATATTGTCGAGGCCCCAGATCAGGGGATGCTCGACGCCATCTTCGTTAACGACAAATTCTTGCCAAGTCCCGCCATAACTCAAGACCGAGATCCGCGTCTGCTTGTCATTAACTAATGTATAACGCATGACATCTTGGCCATCGAGTTGATCAAATACTGTTTTTTTAGTTTCCAAAACATGCCACCTCCGTGTTATTTAAACCGCTTTCATTTAGTAGTATACCAGACTTTTCATCTGATGAGTAAAAGTTTTACTTAAAAAGACGTGAGCCGGTAATTCGGCTCACGTCTCACTTCTGATTATTTAGTGCTTGCACGTTCAACTAGATTGGTCCCTAATTCCACGCGTTGCGTCGTTGTTCGCCCAGCTAAACGGCTCATCACCAGGCTCACGGCAGTCGCTCCCATGAGCTCGGTATCCACGTTCACCGCACTCAACTCAGGATAGACAAAGGTCGCTAACGACGTGTTATTAAAACTAAATAGCTTGACCCGTTCTGGGACCTGAATCCCACTAGCTTGCAAGGCCTTCAGTGCACCGGCCGCCATCGGGTCATTAGCAACAAAGAACGCGCCTGGCAATTGGTCACCCAGACTTCGAATCGCCTTTTGCATCATCTTAAAACCAGACTCACTGGTGTAGTCGCCCTTAAAGACAAACTTAGGATCAAAGGCGTGGCGGCGCTCCATCGCGGCCCGAAAGCCGAGCATTCGTCGGTCGACGACGGTCTGCTGATGGTCGGTCGTCATTTCTGAACCGTGAATAAAGCCAATGTGATGAAAGTTGCGTTGCCAGAAATAATCAACGACCTTCTCCGTCGCTAGCCGAAAATCGGTTATGACGCTGTCAAAGCCGGCGTCAAACTGGTCGTCATCAACGAAGACTAAGTTATCAGTCACCGCAGCGAGATCATCAACCTGGGTCGGACTGAATTTTCCGACTGCAATCACGGCATCCACGTCCGGGCCCAGTTCCTGCAAATTATTTTGGAAAATCCGGGTGACTTCGAACTGATTATCCTGACCGCGCCGTTCAATTCCCATCCGCACTGACATATAGTACAAATCGTCTTGTTCCTTAGATTCGGAATACCACTGAACGATCGCGAGTCGCTTGCGTGCGGTCGTGATGGTATGCCGCTTGTTTTTAGAATATTGTAACGCTTCTGCGGCATCGAGGATGCGCTTCCGCGTGGTCTCACTGACTGACAGTGATTGATCCTTATTCAACACCCGCGATACCGTTGCCAACGATACCCCGGCTTTATTCGCAATATCTTTTAGCGTTGCCGCCATGGATTGGCCCCCTTAAATTTAAACAGATACTGACACTATCTAAAGTCGCTATCGCATGCTTTATTTCGTAATTAATTGTCATTTTAAAGTGTTTTGTCGATTTTAGCACGTATTTGAGATAACTATCATGTAAAACTTTATCATTAAATATGAAAATTAGCGAACTTAAGCATTAATTTCTTTAGTAAAAGAACTTCACCATTGCAAAGCTAGTAAACTATGCTAAGATAATCTTAACTATTAGGTACAGAAAGGGCCACATCTTCGGATGCGACCCTTTCTTTATTTTTGCATTTCAACTAACCGTCATAGCGTTTTAGCATTCGCTACATAACGTTACTTTCGTCCTGCCGACCAATCAATGGCCGGCTGTTCAGCCAAAATCTGATCAATTTGTGTTAACTCAGCTTCACTAAATGCTAATTGGTCCAAAGCCGCCACGTTGTCAACGACCTGCTGTGGCCGACTAGCGCCAATCAACACGCTAGCCAAGGCGGGCTCACGTAAGTTCCACGCTAAAGCCATCTGCGCCAGGCTCTGTCCCCGTTGTTGTGCGACCTCATTGAGCCGTTTAACGGTCGTAAGGGTCTGTTCAACTTGGACCGGGCTGAGGAATGGTATTGTGGCTTTATTCGCTCTGGAGTTCGCTGCAATGCCATGCAAGTATTTGTCTGTTAATAGTCCTTGCGATAGCGAGCTGAACCCCACCGCCGCTTTGTGCGTCTTCGTCAGTACCGGGAACAAATCTTGTTCGGCCTGTCGATTGAACATGTTATAGCGCGGCTGATGAATAATATACGGCGTTCCGAGTTGCTCAAATAATTTAGTCATCACCGCCGTCTGTTCCCCATTATAGTTGGAAATCCCAACGTAGAGCGTCTTGCCCTGACGAACTAATTGGTCGAGGGCCGCTGCGGTCTCAGCCATCGGCGTTTCAGGATCAGGACGATGGCTGTAGAAAATATCGAAATAGTCGAGTCCCGTGCGTTGTAGGCTCTGGTCAGCACTAGCAATGATACTCTTGCGTGACCCCCAATTGCCGTATGGTCCCGGCCACATGACATAGCCCGCTTTACTGGCAATCACCATCTCATCACGGTACGGCCGCATGTCGGTCTTCATAATTTGACCAAAGTTGGTCTCCGCACTCCCTGGTTCCGGGCCATAGTTGTTGGCCAAATCATAATAAGTAATCCCCAGATCAAAGGCTTGATGGATGATCGCCTTTTGATTAGCAATTGGATCAACACTACCAAAGTTATTCCATAATCCGAGCCCGATTGCAGATAGCCTTATGCCACTCTGCCCCACTCGATTGTATTGCATCTGATCATAACGCGTCTGACTTGCCTGATACATTTTAAACACCCCTTCATCATTACTCCTAGCTAAAGTTACCGCTTTCATTAGTAAAAAGCAACTGCCTTTTTTACTAGCGTCGTTGACGTTCACAAAGCAACATTTCTGCTCACTTTTGAACCGTCTTGCTTGATAAAATTAATATATGAACTAGAATATATTATAGTGATATAATATCAAAGGAGACTCATTATGGACCCTAAATTTCTTGAAGTAATCAAAGATACCACCCCCGCAACCATCGTTACCGTCAACGGTCAGCCAGCCCACGTCGTTAATACGTGGAGCCATTACATGCAACTAGTCGACGACCATACCCTATTGATCCCATCAGCTGGTATGCACTCAATTGAAGCCGACTTCGCGAAGGATAACCACCTGACCATCGCCGTTGGTAGTTATAAGGTGCCAGGCACGACTGGAACTGGCTGCGGCTTCCATATTCACGGCACCGGTAAGTTTGAGACTAGCGGCGCTTACTTTGATCAGATACACGCTAAGTTCGACTGGATTCGGGCTACTTTGGTTGTGACGATTGAGGATGTGGAACAGAAGATTTAATCGAGTTAATTACAGAGGACCTTACTAGCACGGCAACAATCATGCTAGTAAGGCCCTCTTATTTTTATCTAAACTGATAGCCAATCATTCAATCGTTAAGCCATTATCATTATCAAAGAAATGAGCTTTACTCATTTCAAAGGCCATTTGTACGTTTTCACCTGGCTTATGAAAATCACGAGCATTAACTTGGGCGACAAATTCGGTATCACCCGTCTTTGAGTACAGGTTAGAATCGGTACCCAAGAACTCTGAAACAACGACTTGAGCATTCACAATCGCACTTGGGAAGGTTTGTAGTGCAATCTGTTCAGTATGAATATCTTCTGGACGCATCCCCAACATGACATCTTTATCTTGATACCCTTGTTCGCGCAAAACCTTGAGCCGACCTTCTGGGACTTCAATATCTAGTCCTTTGCCATTTGAGATACGATTATCATGCAAATGTACTTTGAAGAAATTCATCGAAGGCGATCCAATAAAGCCAGCGACGAACTGATTAGTCGGCTTATTATACAATTCATCCGGCGTGCCAATTTGTTGAACCTTACCATCATTCATAATGACAATTCGGTCAGCCATCGTCATCGCTTCCACCTGATCGTGGGTCACATAAATCATGTTTGTTTGCAAACGTTGATGCAGTTGTGCGATTTGTGTGCGCATATCGACCCGCAGCTTGGCATCCAAGTTAGATAGCGGTTCATCTAACAAGAACAAACTTGCATCACGGACAATTGCCCGTCCTAATGCAACCCGTTGCCGTTGACCACCAGATAATGCCCCTGGCTTCCGTGTTAAGTAGTCGCTGAGTCCAAGAATTTCTGCTGCATCCGCAACCCGCTTCTTGATTTCATCATGGTGCACTTTACGGATTTTCAATCCAAAGCCCATGTTATCCGCAACAGTCATGTTCGGATACAACGCATAATTTTGAAAAACCATAGCAATATCGCGATCCTTAGGTTGGACTTTATTAACCACTTGTCCATCCATATACAACTTGCCTTTGCTGATTGTTTCCAGTCCTGCGACCATCCGCAATGTCGTTGATTTACCACAACCTGAAGGCCCAACAAACACGACAAACTCTTTATCCTGCATCTCCATATTGAAATCCGTCACAGAATAATCATCATTACCCGGGTACTTTTTATAGATATGCTCTAAATTAATTTTCACCATTTTGAATCACCTTTTCAAGGATCAAAACTTACTGCGGTTTTCTAGTCGATTCTCTGCGAACTAGCTTATAGGGAACATGACGCTCAATTGTTGAATTAGGCTTCTGACCATCCAAAAACTGCTGTGCTAACCGGCCAGCTTCTTGTCCGAACTCATAGGGTTGTTGGACAATTGTAGATAGCGATGGTGAGACATAGGCACCCAACTCTAAGCCATCAAAACCAATGACCGCCACATCTTCCGGTACTTTCTTGCCCATATCTTTGAGCGCCTGGAGTACGCCAAGTGCCATAATATCACTAGCACAAAAGAACCCGTCGATGTTCGGATCATTTGTCAAAACCTGCTTAGCCATCAAATTCGCAATTTGTTCATCATAGTTAGCATACTGAATTCGACCTGAATTAATGGGCAATCCTGCATCTGTTAGCGCTTTCTTATACCCGCGTTCACGTAAAACACTAACAGTCGCATCATATGTCCCATTCATAAAATCAATGTTCTTACAGCCGCTTTTAATTAACAAATTGACTGCATCAGTTGCCGCCGACACATTATCGGTCGTCACAGAACAAACATTAGGGTTGCTATGAACGGCCATATCAATCAATACGGTTGGCACACGGGTCGTCTTCAACTGCTCAATATACGGATCGCTTTCATGCAACCCTTGTAAAATAACGCACGTCAAATCATGTTCACTACAAAACTGCTCATAAGTTTTTTCCTTTTGTTTTTGTGTTGTAATTGCATAAAATGCAAATTCTAAATTTTGTGAATCCGCATAATCTAATACACCATTCAAAATTGACATCGGAAAGGTGTACTTAGGCATATAAACTAATCCACTAAAGACTAGCGCAATCTTCTTCTGTCGTTTTGAGGAGAGTGTGCGTGCAGCTAAATTCGGTGAATACCCCAACTGGTTCGCTACCAAGAAAACGTGCTTACGCGTCTCCTCACTAATATCCGAATAATCATTAAACACTCGCGACACCGTTCCAATTGAAACGCCCGCTTTTTTAGCTACATCCTTAATCGTTACTTTTTTCAAAACGACACCTTCTTATATTATTGTTAACCGGCTACTTTTCACCGTCCATTCGTACTCCTTGTAAGAAGTATCCGTTAAAGATAATATACAATATAATGATTGGCACAATCGAAATAATGCTTGCAGCCATTGTATGATCCCAACGAACTCCGGTGGCCTGGCTCGTAAAAGTCTGAAGGCCTAATGTCAACGTGTATTTCTTAGGCGTCGAAATATATAGCATTGGTTGCATGAAGTTATTCCAGAACCCCATGAAGACAAAAATGGCTTGCGTCGCAATAGATGGCCGGGCTAATGGCATGACAATTCTAAAGAATGTGGCAATTCGCCCTAGACCATCGATTTGAGCGGCTTCTTCAACATCCATTGGGAATGACAGGAAGAACTGACGCATCATAAAAATATTACCAATGTTAATTGCAGCCGGAAGAATCAGTGAACTAAACGTATCTAGCATACCTAAGTTCATCAGAATAAGATAGTTTGGAATCAATAAGACTTGCGCTGGCACCATCATTAAAGCTAAAAATGCATAGTAGATTTTTTGACGACCAGGAAAATTCAAACGTGCTAGTGCATAGCCCGCCATGGTGTTTAAGAATAAGTTGACGATGGTCCCAATCACGGAAACAATCACAGAATTCATAAACCATTTCGTGAATAGTGACGATGTCCCGGTAATATATTGATAATTAGCTAGTGTAAAGTGCTTCGGAAATAATCCTGGATTACCGCTCACGATCTCCTTTAACGGCTTAAACGAGGCTGCTAACGCCCACAGAAATGGATATAACGTTAGAATCGCGTAGGCAATTAGAACGACGTATAAAATAATCTTTAAAACTTTAGATTTTTCTTTCATTGTTAAATGCCCCCTTACCGCAATCCATTACTGCCGTTTAGCTTTTCAGTTAAGCGTGAGACAATGAAAATAATGATTGTCAGTACAATAGCTAACGCACACGCATATCCCATGGTATTCATAGAGCCAAATGCATATTGATAAACCATCAACGCAATCGTCAATGTTGAATTATCAGGCCCACCAGATCCGTTAGAAAAGATATAGGCTTGGTCAAACATTTGGAAAGTCCCAATAATCCCTGTCAATAAAACGTAAGTCGTAATTGGCCGTAGATAGGGAATGGTGATGTAGCGTAATTTTTGCCAAGCTGAAGCGCCATCAATCTCTGCAGCTTCATAGAATGATTCTGGCAGGTCTACCAATGACGCTAAGTAAACTGTCATATAATTCGGCACCGTCGACCAGATATTCATGACCATAATAACTTTTAATGCATACGCTGGATTTTGCAGGAAGTTGATCGGGTGTTGATATAGTCCCATCGAAATCAAGAAATTATTCAGTGGTCCAGTGATATTGAAGATAAACATGAAGATCAACGTTAAAGCGGCACTGGAAGTTAATGTCGGCAAGAAATAAACTAACCGGAAAAGCTTTTTCCCTTTAATGCCACGGGTACTCAACGCATATGCAATTAGTAAAGCAATGATTGTTTGGATTGGCACCACGATCACTGAGAACAACGCCGTATTTTTTAAGGCAGTCATCGCGACGTTGTCTTGAAACACATCGATATAGTTCTTAAACCCAGTAAACTCAAATTGTTGAGAAATCATATTGACGTGGTTAAACGACATGTAGAGCGCAAAGACAATGGCAGCAATAAAGAAGACTGCGGCAATCACAAATGCTGGTGCCAAAAAGATATAGGCTTCCCACACTTGACCATGTTCACCGTTTAACCCGCGTGCTGGTTTGAGTGGCTTTTTTTGTATTTCCATCAATTTCACCTCTCCTTGAAACAATAGGACTGTTTACACAGTCCTATTGTTTCAAACTTTAATTTGCTTTAGAAATCGCGGCATTGGCTTGCTTATCAGCACTTGTCATGGCGGACTTCATCGTTGTTTTACCATCTAAGGCTTTTGCAACAAAGTTTTGATATGATGTGTTAACTGTCGCTGCAGTCGTCCCATCTTGCCATACGGTGGAATACTTAGTTGCACCTAACCAGGTCTTCATCGCATCGTTATCGGTTAGTTTCAATTCTTTAGCGACATCCGGACGGCTAGGCATGGTACCAACGGCCTTTGCCCACTTTGATTGACCTTCTTTGCTAGTGGCATACGCAATCCAAGCACTCGCAAGTGGCTTAACCTTACTACCAGCATATTCGCCCCAGCCAACGGTAAAGATCATCCCACGACGAGAACCTTTATAAGATGGCATTGGTAAGACGGCGTAATCTGTCTTGTACTGTTGATTTTGAACTTGATAAGTCCAATTTCCTTCTTCAGTCAGCGCAACTTTACCGGTCCCAAAAGCAGTCCCGTTATCACCAGCGCCTAAATCCTTCGCAGTTGCGACTGCACCAGTCGCAACTAGCCGTTGATACAACTTCATATTTTCAAGCACTTTGGCACTGGCAAGATTAGCATCACCATTAGACTTAATTGGCTTCCCACCATCAGTCTTCATAATCGTATAATTGCGGGCCATATCTTGATCATAAGTCATTGCCTTGACCTTGTTCTTACCATAAGCTTTGTCGAGCTTAGCTTGGAATCCAGGTAGCCACTTGATCAAGCCATCATAGCTCGTTGGAATGCTTGTGATCTTAACGCCAGTCTTGTTCAACATCTTTTTGTTGACCATTAAGCCTAATGTTGAATTATCCTTAGGAACACCATACAAGTTACCCTTTGTTTTGAAGGCATTGATCAGATTAGGATAAAACTTAGAAGACTGCATCTGCTTAGCATCTAACTTTTCAAGTACCCCTTGTTTTTCAAACCACGGATACATTGATGAATCCATATAAAACGCATCTGGTGCTTTGTGTCCTGATAAATCAGCCTGAATCTGGGTGTTAAAATTCGTGTAGACTTTAGTTGTAACCTTAGCGCCGGTCTTCTTCTCAAAGCCCTTAATAACCTTGTTGATACCAGAACGTTCCTGATCACTACCGTACCAGATCCCAATTTTTAAAGTCTGACCTTTAAAATCAGTTTGCTTAGACGATGCTGACTTGTTTCCACAAGCTGCCAACATACCAACAGATGCCATTAGCGCAGCTGATACCCCGATACCTTTAATCCAACTTTTCATAACATGCTCACTCCTCAAGTAATTTACAAGTCTATGATTGCGCTTTCATTTCCACTTAATCGATACTGCTTACCCCGATGTTCAAAGCTAACTGGTGCTGTTGCATCGAGCGCTTTAACCGTCAAACGTGACTTATCAACTGTAATCTGTAACCGTTGTTGTTGCCAAAAGATTTCAAAGCTCAAATTAGTCCAAGCTTCCGGCAAATGTGGCTCAATTCTGAGCGTCTCACCTAACAACCGTACGCCCCCGAAACCGAACACAACTGCATTCCAAATACCGCCTAATGACGCTGAATGAGTGCCATCATTAGATGACGCCATGTCTGGGCCAATGTCAATCTGGCAGGCCCGCTGGAACAACTCATAGGCTTTATCGGTCATCTTAAGATCCGATGCTAATACCGCGTGTGTTGATAGGGACAAGGATGAATCATGTGTCGTTCTTGGTTCATAATAATCCCAATTAATTCGTTTTTCTTGAGCCGCAAATTTTTGTTCAAACAAGTAAAGCAGCAGTAGGACATCCGCTTGCTTAGTCACTTGAATCTTAGAAATCTGATCCAAGTTATAATCATTGAAGATGCCGCCCACATGTTCAGCCGTCTTGTACTTGCTTAAATCAATCGTCTTGAGAGACAGGTACGTATCATTTTCTGGAATCACACCATCAGCATTGGGCTGCAGCAAGTAAATTTTATCAACTTGTGCTTGCCATAATTGATAGTACTTATCCAAATCCAACTTCTGGTTGAGCTCGGCAAACTTCTTAGGCTCATTAGTTTTTAGCGCTTCATACAAATCAATGGCCGTTTGCAACGTCCACTGAGCTGTGTAGTTGGTAAATGCATTGTTATTGATATGTTCTTTGTATTCATCTGGACCAATCACATCATTGATTTCGTAGCGATCAGCTGTTTCGTTATATTCAAGACGACTCGCCCAGAATCGAGCGGCATCCAAAATAATCTCGTAAACCTTGTCTAATGCGAATTGATCATCGCCAGTAGCATTAACATATTCCATCGCACCATACGCAACATCGCTCGTAATATGTTGTTCAATAAATCCAGACCAGATCTTCATCGCCCGACCAGTAATAATATCTGCAGCACCCCAGACCGGTGTCGATTCACCATCCGACGGCCAAGCCGCTTCCCATGGGAACTGGGCGCCTGCATATTTATTATCCTGGGATTTTCGATGTGCACCCGCGAGTCCCAAGTACCGATACTCAATCAGGCTTTTGGCCACTTCTGGTTTAGTAAAGATGTAATATGGCAACATAAAGATTTCAGTATCCCAGAAAGTATGACCTTTGTAGCCTTCACCTGTTAAGCCCTTCGCACCAATATTCATGCGGTGATCGTGTACAGGCGTTGAGATGGCTAATTGATAACGAGCAAAATTAAGTGCGACTTGATCGTCCATATCACTAGATTCTATTTGCAACTTACCGTAGTCCCACACTGATTGCTGCCAAGCTGCCGTCGTTGCAGCCAGTTGTTCGTCGAATGATTCGGCACATGCTGTCTTCAACTGTGTTAACCCAAATTCTTGTAACGCAGCTAAATCCTGACCTTGAAAGTCATTATCCCGATCAGTAACCAACGTGCTGTATTTGACAAATTGCAAGGTAGCTTGAGCTGCAATCGTATCCGTAAAATTGAAGAACACCTGTCGCCGCCCAATCTCCATATGCTGCTTAATCGCATGACCATCAGCCGTTTTAAACTTGTGACAAGTTGTCATTGCCATATTAATCTTCGACTCGTTAGTGCTGGTTAACATTTGCATAAACTCGCCGTCAAATAACCGCTTGTCGCCGTCAACTAAATGTTGCGAGCCACTGTTAGTCTGCTGTCCGTCAATCCCCGATTGCACTTTCACTATCGCTTGACCATCAAGCGGCGTGATCGTCACCCGTGAAACAATCAAGTGCCGATTAGCCATTGAAACTAATCGTTCAAACTTTAACCGGTAAGCATGCTCAGCAATCGTCCAGGTAAATGAGCGTGTCAATAAGCCACTTTTCAAATCAATGATTCGACGATAATCACTAACTTCCCCCTGATTAAGGTCCAATAACTGTCCGTTAATTTCGATTTTGATTTCTGTCACATCCGGTAAGTTCGGCAATTCATTAACCTCACCATCGAATTTATCAAACGTCCCTGCAATTAACATATCGCGGTGCTCACCAACATAGTGCTCTTCAGTGGCTGCACGAACCCCCATGTAGCCGTTCCCCTGGCACATCACCGCTTCAAATTTTCCTAAATGGCGAGAATTAAATTCTTTTTCTTGTAAAATCCAAGGATTGCTTGGATCCGTTCCAACTCCAAGTTGCATGAATACTGCCCCTCTCAATATCGGTAAAAATACCTATTCGACCGATGTAATATAATCCCTGCACCTGCCAAATAGATGCCTATTTGTATTGCAATCTGTAAGTGAAAAATCATGGAAAGCACGATAAATGGCAACAAATAACCGAGATACCATTTATAAATTTGCCGAATATCGTTACGGTCCCGATGTTTGTAAACGATCACCACCGCATAAATGACGGTGATCAAGAACACCACAACCAAACCAACGGTATTAATATTAGTTAAAGGTAAGTTTTTCATGGTTAGCCTCACTTCTCGAGCCGTACTAAATCTTTTTCTAATACCACCGTGCTATTACCAAAATAGTCATGAATCATTCGACCAGTCAGCGCACCTAAGACCAAACTGATTACACCGAAGACCCAACCCACGAATGGCAAAAAATAAATAACTTTCGTGACTTCTCGAATCCCGGCAATTAACATCTTGCCATTTGGTAGCTCGTCATTAATCAAGACATACTCGCGACCAATCTTCTTCCCCAATGTCTGTCCTTGATAGCTTGCAATCATGATGATGTTATAAACGACGAACCCTAGCTGGCCTAAAATATCTGCAACTCTAAAATTCGCATGTAAAATTAGAATTGCCAACACAACTACCGGGACATACACTACAATCACATCAACCATGCCTGCCAACACGCGTAGCAACAGATATTTAGATCGCATTATGGTCACTCCTTTTATTGACCTTCTTTTTGTTACAAAAACGTTTTCGAACATGGCTCAAATATAACCCTAATTCAGATTTTTAGCAAGCGCTTTCATTATTATTTATTCGGATTTTTTTGATTCAACATACATCTAGTTCTCGCTATCCATCACCAAAAGTGCTGCTATTTAGCGATCCATAGCACTTTTAATATTGTCTAGTGTGAGCAAAGTTGTCTTTGTAAAGTTAATATCCGCACTAGCTAAAGTTTCGGGATTGCCAATTCCAATCGAAGTTTCTCCTGCCGCATTAATCGCCGCAACGCCGGCCGCAGCATCTTCCACACCGATACATTGACTCGGATCTAATGCTAATAATTCAGCACCACGCCTAAAAATCTCAGGATCTGGTTTGCCATGTTTCAAGGTTGTTGGGTCCACGGCTTTAGTAAAGAAGCGGGATGAACCCAGCTTTTTCAGCACTAATGGTGAATTTTTAGAAGCGGATGCCAATGACATTTGGTAGCCCTGATCCTGTAACGCCACTAAAAATTCAGAGATGCCTGGCAAGATATTAGCCGGTGTCATTTGATTAACGAGCGTTAAATAATTCTCGTTTTTTTCTGTCGCTAACGAAACTTTTTCGTCTTCCGTAAATGCATTTTCCTTATTCCCACGTTCCAGAATCAAATTAAGTGAGTCCATCCGACTAATTCCCTTGAGTGCATCTCCCAATTGATCATCCCATTCAACACCTACCTTATCCGCCACTTGATGCCAAGCCTGCGTATGAAATGCTGCGGTATCAGTGATTACACCATCTAAATCAAAAACAAATCCCTTAATATCTTCAAATGTAGCCATGTGCCATTCCTCCTCATATTTGACCAACTATTGATGCCGGCGCTTATATTCATGTGACAGATGTAGTATAGCACGTTACGAAAACGCTTTCATTATCATTTTGTATATTAGACACTATTTTTCAACATCTCCAGCCAGCGATTGAGGCACAATGCACACAAAAGCCACTTCAATTCTTGTCATTTTGAAGTGGCCTCACGTATTCGTTCTTCTATTGAGTTAACTTTTTGCCCAAGCTGCCCCCCGGATGGAAGATAGCAAAGTCTTCTTTGCTGAACTTTTTGAGTTCTGAAATCGTACATGCAATCGCGTCCCCAACCACTAGTACAGCCGTTGAGCTGGCAGTTGGAGCCAAATTGAGTGCATCCGCCTCCTTATCAATCGGAATCAATAAGCTTAAGTCAGTCTTCTCAGCCAAACTCGACGTTAGATTTCCAGTAAACGCAATTGTCTTAGCACCGATGACTTGTAGAGATGGTAATGGTGCCAATACTTCTCTGGTTTCTCCACTATTAGAAATTAAGATAACGATATCTCTATCTTCAATCATACCCAAGTCGCCATGCACACTCTCTGTTGCGTGTACAAAGAAAGCCGGTGTCCCAGTACTCGAAAAAGTCGCAGCCAACTTCCGTCCAATTAGTCCTGACTTTCCTACCCCCATAAAGATAACCTTACCTCTGCAAGCAAGAATTGCATCAATCACATCATGATAACGATCATCGACACTATTGCGAACCTTCTCTAACGTCTCCATCTCATTGTCAATTGTGTTCGTGACTAGTGATAAAACTTCAGATGTCATAAGCTCATATCCTTTCTGTTTTTACACTATCCAGAATATGGAACCGATACCTCACTTTCAATAGATTTCCATACTTACTTTTGTTCATAGTGCACTCAAAAAGTACAACTTAGTATAATTGTTCACTATTTAAAACGCTGCAATATCAGCAGCTTGGCTGATTTTATTTTGTTTAGATTGCGATCTTTATCGAGTTACAGGACAAAAGTGACAATGAAAGAGAATTGAAAAAGGCAGCGCTTACAACGTATGATGTAATTGTTCAAAGCGATAGGCAAAAGAGGTGAATTTAAATGTTAGAAAAAATTATCAAGCCTGAATATATCCGCTTGAATGTACAAGCAAACGATTGGGAGGATGCCATCAAAAAATCTGCAAAGCCACTGCTAGACGCTCAATTGATCACAAGCGAATATGTCAATGAGATCATTCATTCTGTCCAAAACTACGGTCCCTATTTTGTCGTAGCCCCCAGAGTTGCACTGGCACATGCGCCAAGCAAATATGGAATTCATGAATTATCTATGGGGTTAACAGTTCTGAATCCGGCTGTTAGATTTCACAACAAAGACAATGATCCGGTATCTTTCATATTTACCCTAGGTGCGCCAGATTCCAGCTCGCATCTGCAGGCGCTTCAAGAGTTAGTCGCGCTGTTATCTAAAGACGATTTTTATGACTTTTTAGATCACGCCAACGACACAAATGCGGTATTTAACTACATTCAAGAATTTTGTAAACAAAATATTAATTAAAAGAGGTTGATTATTATGATTAAAGCTTTAGTTGCATGTCGTGCTGGTGTTGGTTCTAGTTTAATGTTAAAGATCAAATTAAACGAGGTCATTTCTGAACACAGTCTTCCTGTCACTATCGAACATTCTTCACTCGATGGTGTCCCAAGTTTTGATGGGCCAATCATCATCGCACTTAGTGATGTAGCTCAAGACTTACAGAATGAAGGAATTAAGAAGGAAATTATTGGGATCACCAACATTATGGACAAAAACGAGATCTATTCCAAATTAAGCGAAGCCGTTTCTAAAGTAGGTGCCTGAACTAAATTGGTCAATGAAAGGATGTTAAATCATGCAGTTTATTGTAAGTCTACTGTCTAATCCTGCCATTCTTTTAGGTATCGTCTCACTAATCGGGCTAATGGCACAACATAAAAAGCCAACTGACGTCTTGACAGGAACATTTAGAACCGCTATCGGATTCCTAATTTTCGGTGTTGGTGCTAGTACAATGACCACTACCCTACAAAACTTCAATACGATGTTTCAAAAGGGATTTCATATTACTGGAGTCATTGCAGCGCCAGAAGCTGCTACGGCATTAGCACAAGGCAAATATGGGTTTGTCGTATCTGTCACCCTGATCTTAGGATTCATTATGAACTTAGTATTTGCAAGAATTACACCATTTAAAAATGTCTTTTTCACCGGAGGACATAGTTTATTCTTTGCATGTGTTCTTGCATTAATCCTTAAAGCCTATGGTTATACCAATACTACTGCCATTATTGTCGGAGGTACCATCTTAGGATTTGTATCCGCAGCACTCCCTCAACTTTGTCAGCCCTTCATGCGTAAAATTACCGGTAACGACTCTCAGGCGATCGGACACTTTAATATGATTGGCTACGCTTTATCCGGCTTTCTCGGAGGTGTATTTAGTAAGCATAAAGATGAAACGACAGAAAACATCAAGTTTCCAGAATGGTTATCATTTTTCAAGGACTTTTTAATGGGTGTCGCTGTCGTTATGCTGATTATCTTCTATATTGCAGCGCTCGCAGCTGGTAAAACAGTTGTTACAAAGCTATCTGGCACAACAGATTGGCTAGTATATCCGCTTATTCAAGCTTTGACATTCACGGCTGGGATTTCAATTTTAATGAGTGGTGTTCGGATGTTCTTAGCAGAAATTACTGCGGCGTTTGTCGCCATTTCAGAAAAATTCATCCCAGGCTCACGGCCCGCGTTAGACGTACCTACAATTTTTCCGTTTGCACCTACCGCCGTACTTGTTGGCTTTCTGAGCTCATATACTGCTGGCTTACTTGCAATTGTTATCATGGTATTTTTGAAATTTCCGCTCGTCATTATTCCCGCCGCCCATATTTGCTTCTTCTCAGGAGGCACAGCTGGCGTCTTCGGTAATTCAACAGGTGGCTGGCGTGGGGCCATTTTAGGATCATTCGTTGTTGGGTTGTTGCTTGCCTTCTTGCCACTATTACTTTACCCAACCTTCTCTTCACTAGGAATTACTGGATCTACCTTCCCTAATGTCGATTACAACGTTATCGGATCGCTACTCAACTGGTTCCTAGGTTTAATTCACTAAGTTATTAGGAAGTGTGCGATTTATGAAAGTTTCCGGAATCATCGCTGCAATGGTTACGCCGCTCACCGATACCGGTGAGATTAGTTTAGAGCGTACAAAGGCACTGCTAGATAAACTGTTAAAGTCACAAATATCTGGCGTATTTATTCTTGGTACGAATGGCGAAGCATATATGTTTGACGAAAGTGAAAAGCTAAAATTTGCAAAGTTTGTCATTGATTATGTTGGACATCGAATCAACGTTTATGTCGGTACAGGCCTCAATAGTACAGGCAAAACGATTGCATTTAGTCAGAAGATTGCTGCCTTACATCCAGATGCATTGTCAGTGATAACACCTTTTTTCGTTCCACCTACTCAGGACGAATTAATTCATCACTATACTGAAATTGCAAATAATGTGGATATTCCTATTCTTATTTATAATATTCCAGGGAAAACCGGTGTTAATGTGGCTCCCGATACTGTTGCAGAATTATCGAAAAATAACAACATTATCGGTATCAAGGACAGTTCAGGAAAGCTGGATAACATGCAAGCATATCTGGACAAGCGGTCCCGCTCCGACTTCGCTGTTTTGGCGGGATCCGACTCAAAAATTCTTGAACTATTAAAGCTAGGTGGTGATGGTGCAATTGCAGCCACCGCAAATGTCTTGTCAGATAACGATGCTAATATCTTTAAATATTATCAAGCTGGAAATTTAACTGCCGCTGCGAAGTGTCAGGCTGCAATTGAACCACTTCGCTTGATCTTGCACGGCGCAACCACTCCTGGCGCCTTAAAGGTTGCAATAAAGATCTGTGGAATCGATGTCGGACCAGCATGCGCGCCTTGCTTACCACCTTCAGCTGAACAACAACAAGCCATCTCAGCAGTCATTACTGATTATAAAAACAAGACTATTATCTAAGGTGATAATTATGAAAAAATTACAAATAATGAACCGAATTTATCAATCTGGCGCTCTCGCGGTCGTACGTGCGGACACTGAACGTGTTCTTGAAATTGCTTCAGGTATTTTGAAGGGTCACGTAGATGTAATGGAAGTAAGTTATACAAATTCTTCTGCCCCACTGGCAATTGATGCATTGCATAAAAAGTTTGATGAACGTATTTTAGTTGGTGCAGGTACAGTTCTTGACGCTCCTACTGCAAAAGACGCTATTTCTCATGGTGCCGCGTTTATTTATTCGCCTATTTTTGATAAAGAAGTTGCAGCAATCTGCAATCAATATCAGATTCCTTACGCACCAGGCTGTACATCCGTGACTGAAATGGTGGAAGCTGCCCGTTTTGGTGCAAGTTTTATCAAGGTATTTCCTTACGGTGGAATTATCGGACCAGATGTTATCTCAACGATCAAGACACCACTTCCTGATCTACCGTTACTAGAATCCGGCGGTGTCAACGGGGATAACATCACAGATTGGCTTGAATCTGGTGTAGATATTGTTGGTATTGGAGGTGCGTTTTCAAAAGGTTCCTCTGATGAGATTGCCAAAAATGCACAAGATATTAGAACTAAAATTGACAATTTTCGCCAGAAATAACAACTACTAGTCTCAGCTCCGTGCTTTTAACATCACTAAGGCACAGAGCTTTTAGTATTTATATTTTCCAACATTTAATTAATTATGATCAATAGTTTACACTAAAAATAGTATATTTTATCGAAAGAAGGAATACTATTGGATTTCAAACAATTGCAAATCATTGATATGTTAATTCAGTCCCCTACCATGACAACTCAAGACTTACTGACCAAGTTGAAGTACAGTGAGCGACAATTTGAATACACTTTAAGAAAAGTAAATAGCTTCTTTAAAGAACATGCGCTTGCGCCAATTAACGCTGATGGCATTTATATCGTTGTCCCACCAGAAACCTACAAATACATGTTAAGCCTGCGTTCTAACAAGGAAAACAAGCTGCCTGACAACTATATTCTTAGTAATGAAGAACGCCAACTATTCTTATTCTACCGTGTCGCTACTACTCAAGAATACTTGTCTCTCTTTCATTTGATTGACTTTGTCCAAGTCAGCCAGTCAACGATCTCAAAAGACATTAAAGAAATAAATACTAGACTGAAGGACAATCATTTACAGATACAGTATAGCCGTCAGAATGGTTACCAAGTTTCTGGAAGCGAAGCTAATATTCGATACCAGCTTATTCAGTCTGTTATAAAGCTACTTTCAACGAATGGAGAGAAAACGCTAAACACATTTATCCAGAAGGCCGGCTTAGTGCCGTTCACACAGATGTTCTCAGTCATTCAAAAGCAATCCAGCATGTACCAGATTAACTTTGTTGAAAATCGCTTACGTGAATTTTGTTTTTGTATCATACTACTGCTTCGTCGATTCACGATTAAACCAAATTATCTTCCAAGGAGAGCAAAAGATTCTGTTCAGAAAGACAGCAATGAATACAAGTTTGCATACAATATTCTTCATGAATTCAACATCAGCACTACTGGAGATATTATTTATCTGACGACTCTGGTTCAAAGCATGAGTATTGGAAACTACGTGAATTCAATCGACAACGTGAGAATTCAGAAGATTTTACATGATATTATTCAAGACTTTTCTGATTTATCTGGAATTGAATTTTCAAATCAACAGCAAGTTAACGAGCAATTATTTACGCATTTTCGATCGATGTATTATCGATTGCAATATCACTTTCCAATTCTAAATCCATTAACCTCAAAAGTAATACGTGAATATAACGAAATATTTATGTTATTGAGCAAAGTCATAGATAACTACGTTGATGAATTAGGAGAAGTTCCAAATGCAGAGATCGCCTTTTTAACGATTCATCTAATTGGATTCATCTATTCCTCTAGCCAAAAAAATGCCCATATTAAAACTGCTGCAATTGTTTGTCCCAATGGTGTTGGGAGCTCTGCGCTAGCTTATTTACAATTAACGAGCCTATTTCCACAAATCAACTTTCTGCCACCATTTAAATATGCCAAATTAGCAGACAATTTAGAAAAAATCGATATTATTTTCTCTACTTTCTACCAAAGCGATCTGTTTACCTTAAATCGGCCTTGCTTTGTCATCAATCCGATTATGACAACTAGAGAAAAATATGAATTAATCCAGAAAGTAAATGCAAAAATAACGACAAATTCTTTTTCCGGACTAACATTTAATTCTATTATGAAAATTATTACAAAACACGTCTCCAATCAGGATTCTATCACTGCAATTGAAAAGGAACTCTCTAATGCCTGGGCTGCGCCTCACTCACAAAATAGTACAAATGAATTGCACCTACTAGATGTTATCGATCCTGATTATATTCAGTTAAACTTGGACGCTTCTACACCTGAACAAGCAATTAGCCTTTGCGCACAACCACTAATTGATCGTAAAATCATTACGACTAATTACCTGAAGGCAGTTTTAAAGAACAGCGAAACGAAAGAATTGGGCAATTTTGTTATTACACCACATATTGCACTCCCACATGCTTCACCAAAGTTTGGCGCAAAACATATTGCAATCTCAGTTGGGACATTAAAACATCCAATCAAGTTTGGGAGCAGCATCAATAATCCAGTGAAATTCATCTTTTTCCTAAGTGCAACCAATAGCACTGACCATTTGCAGGCATTACAAGGGTTAATTTCGCTAATTGGCGACTCATCTTTTCTAACCTTACTTGGATCAACAACTTCAAAAAACGAAATTTATCAATACATTGCAAATCAACAACATTAACCCAAAATAAAGCTAGCACCTGAACCCAACCGGGTTCAGGTGCTAGCTTTTTTCAACTCGCTCTATTTAATTCGTAACCGACGTTTTCGTCTTAGCTGGTAACGCGGTCAAAAAATGGCTAAAGCACTGCTTCAAGAAGTGTTCGCTAGCGTCATCAGTCAAATGGTCATTCTCATCAAACTTGGTGCCAGCTTGTGGCAACATGAATTCGTTGCCAGGGAGGACCTTGGCGTCAACACCTGGTGAGTCCAGGATTTGACGTAAGTTCATTTGGGCGCGGACGGTGCCTTGAACACCTAGTGACGTGCCGACGATCATGACTGGCTTATCCTTGAATGGGTGTTCTGCACATGAGAGCCATTCGATGGCACTCTTCAACGCTGCTGGAATACTGTGATCGTATTCAGGCACGCCGAACACGACACCATCGGCTGCTTCGATCTTAGCCGCTAGTGCTTTGACACTTGCAGGCTCTTGGTCGATATCGTCTTCGTTGAATAGTGGTAAGTCTTTGATTTCACAGATATCAAAGTTAACCTGGGTCTCAAACAAATCCTTCATCACGTATAATAACTTGCGATTATAAGACTTGGAGGCGTTGGTCCCCACGATTGCCACGATATTCGCTTCATCGTCGCCAGCAGCGGCTTGCCGTTGGGCGTTGTCACTGGCAGCTGCACCGGCAACGTAGCCTGATGAGATACCCCAAGTATTCATCATACTTGGCATCGAATCGTGACCATTGGCCCCACCGATGATCTCACCAGCACCAAAGTAATTGGCAACCGGTGCATTCTTGGTCGTGACTAGTTGTAAGTTATCCGCATCGACACTGTAACCACCTAAAGTTGTGGCAAACCGGTCGCGCTGTTCAATAATGTAGAAGGTCTGACCTTCAAACTGGTGTATGAACTTCGGATCGCGTCCAAATTCATGATCATGGCCATCCTTGACGTAACCTTGATAATTATTGACCGTTTGGACCAGTTCATCCACATCAATACCAGCTTGTTTGGCTGCATCAGTCAAGTCGCCCTTGACGAAGATTGGGCGTTTGTCCTTGTTATCGAAGAAGCTTTGAATTTCTTCCGGCGTAAAGTCGTGTAAAATCAATAGATCATAGACTTTCTTCCAAGTCCGTTCATCCATGACTAAGTAAGCGACCTTGTCATCCTGCTTGAGAATGGCATTCCGGAAAGCGGTGTAAACGTTGGATTCATTAACGATCCGCTTCCCTTTGGAATTGACATAAATGGCACCCATGTCCGTCGCTTGCTTCGAGGCATACGTCGTCAACTTGGCCACACCTGGTTCAACTTCCACACCATGTGGATAGAGCTTATACCAGCCTAAATCGTGAGTTTGTAAGTCCAAATCTGCATTGAACTGGTATGCATCACCAGTCGACGTCATTGGACCATAGTAATCGATACCTTCACTCTCTTCACCGCGCATCTTCTGGTTGGCACCGTGACCACCAGCAGCCAAGACGACTGAGCGTGCTTTGATGTTGACCATTTGGTCCTTTTGGGCGGCAACGACACCACGTAATTGCTTATCATTATCCAGCATCAACTTTTCGACCCGCGTGTCTAGTAAGATTTGACCACCCGCGGCAGCAAAGGCTTTTGAGACCTTTTGAATGAATTCGTAACTGCTTGCGGACGGCAATTCGATTTGTCGATTGATCGAATGTTCCGGCGTTTGGGTCTGGGCCTTTTGGTAATGCAAATCGGCGAACTTGCTGATGAAATCAATGGCTGGGCCAATATTATGCACCATCAAATCAGTTAAGGCTGGGTAATTGGTCTCCAAGCTTTCACGAGCAACATCTTGTGCTAACATCTCTGGTGTATCGTGATTGTTATCAAAGATTTGTGCGGAGACATCCGAACCTGTCCCGACAACATTGGAACCATTCAAAATCGTCGCGCCACCTAAATAGCCGTTTTTCTCAACTAAGATGACTTTTTGTCCCATCGATAGTGCGCGGCAACCGGCAACCAATCCCGCTTCACCACCACCGATAATCAAGACGTCAGTCCGATAATTCTTCGTCTGCGGCTTAGCCTTCTTAGGGACTGGATGAACGGTCACGCCAGCATCGGCAACTGCCTGATCCGCTGACTTTAATAGCGCTTGGGTCATGACCGTCGCACCACTGATCGTATCCACGTCGAATGACTGTTCAGTAATAATATTTTGCTTCAACTTATCGATGACTTGGTTAAAAATCCCCGACGTTTCGGAATGTTTTAATATCTTCAAGTCCTCAATCTTGTTGTCTTGTACGTCCACTTCATAATTGATGATACCGTTGTGGCCCATTGCCTGTCCGGTAATTTGTTTTTTACTCAATAGTAAACACTCCTTTGCGTCGCGGCGTTAAGCCACTGGTAACTGTGACGTGTTGGTCGTGGTCAATGAAGATGGCCTCTGTCTTAGGAAGCGGCTCAATCAGCTGAGCACCCCGCTTCGGCCCTTCAAAATAGGCCACAGTCGACAACACTTCTGCTAATTCTGACTGTTCAGTAATAATCGTCACTTGATCAACTTGATTTTCCACCGGATAACCCGTTTTCGGATCAAGAATGTGGTGATATTGGCGATTGCCAATCTTAAAATAGCGCTCAAAAATTCCCGAGGTAACGACCGTCCGTGCTGGCATCTCAACTTGTAACGCTGGATAGCCACGTGGCGCTTCTGGGGCCTGGATTCCGACCTGCCACCGTTGATCAGCGGTCAGTGGATTCACTCCGAGGAGCTTCACATTACCGCCTAGATTAACGATGGCGTGTTCGATACCCGCCTGTTGCAATTGCGTCACGATTTGATCAGCAAAATACCCCTTGGCGATTGCGCCTAAGTCCAGCTGCATGCCGGGTTGGCGTAAATACACGCTTGATTGCGCTTCATCTAAAATCACTTCATGCAGGTCCATTAAGGCTAACCGTTGCTGGATTTCTTCAGCGGATGGTACTTGATGGCCACCAAAGCCAATCTTCCATAATTTGACTAGCGGTCCAATCAGAACGTTAAAACTAGTCGGATACTGTTGCGTATAGCGAATCGCATCCGCTACTAACCGAAAGCACGCCGTACTGACCAGTACCGGATGAATCCCGGCATAGCGATTGATCGCGGCCACCTCTGAATCGGGACGGTTGACCGAGAAAACCTCATCCATCCGTTGCAAGTAATCATAGACGGCCTCAACCGCCGTTTGATTCGGTTCAAAGAGGGTCAGCGAGATAACGGTACCCATCATCGTAAATTGCGAGACATATTTCTTATGCGTTTCCATCATCCTGCTGACCCCACTTGTTCATCGTTAGTTTATTTAATCGCTTAATTCAATTTCAAGTCTTCTAGTTCTGGTCGTAGGTGCGCTAAGGCAATTTGACCCGGCGCTGAAGCGGCACCGACCGTGGCAAATGAGAGACACGATCCAAAGGCTTCGCCCGCGATCCGTGAAACTTTGCCTAAGTCACCCATCGACATCGTAATCACAGGTCGTGACAACGATTGATGGGCGATATTGGTGGCGCTCAGTAGTGTCAACACATCTTCAGCGGATTGTGGCATGACAGCCATCTTAGCGACATCCGCACCATAGTCCACCATGCTGGTCAACCGTTTGACGATCTCCGCAGCACTTGGTGTCTTGTCAAAATCATGATTACTCATGATGACAACGACTTTAGCCGCCTGAGCTTGCGCGACCAACTGCTTAACGTCCTTTTCTTCATGATAACGTTCAACATCCAACGTATCAGTGAACTTCCCAGTGATCACCGCTTGGCACACCTTGAAGTAGTCAGCGTCGGCTAAGGCTAATTCACCGCCTTCACCCTTCGTCCGAAACGTCGTCAGCAAGGCAATATCGCCTAACGCGTTTCGCAGTTGTTGGCCGGCATCCTGTAACTTAGCAGCATCCGTAACACCGTCAAAGAAATCAATGCGCCATTCAACTAAGTCCGGCTTAGCGGCCTTAATCGGATCAACTGCACTCAGAATATCCGCGACCGTCTTACCCGTGATTGGCACCGCGATTTTGGGACGGCCGGTGCCTAATTCGATGTTTCGTAATTTAATGACTGGTTGCATTGTCAATAGAAGCTCCCTTCTGTGAACGTTTACCAAAGAGATGGTAATAACGAACGGTAATCAATACAGCTAAAATAAATCCAATCAATGCAATGATGACATCGAACAAGAAAATATTAGCTAAGTTTGTTGACATCATACCGGTAACTAGAGGAATCGTAAAGGATGCGATTGATCCTGCAGTATAGAATGCCCCAGTAATCGTTCCTTTGCCTTGTGGGAAAAATGTCGACATCACTGTCAGGCCTAACTGCATCACACCACCAGCAGCTGAGAAGCCAACAACGAATGACATAATTGAACACATCAAGGATGTTGGGAACAGATACATTAATAACAATGATAAGAATGAGAGTAACGTATAAACGCCTAAGAATTGAATTTCTTTTACGGCGCGTTTAGCTAATGCAGCTGTCACTAACACACACACGATTGAGCCAATACTGTAATAACTAATTAACGCACGCGAACTTGCATCTCCCATGCCGGCCACTTTAGTCCCGTACTGACTTAACCACTGACTGACAAGATAGAACGTTGCTTGTGAAACATACCCGTATAAGATGAACAATGTTCCATCAAACCACAAATTACCTTTTGATTCTGGTTTAGCTTCCTCAGTTGCATCAGCCGCAGCAACCTTAGCATCTTGATTGGCAACTGGAAACTTGCCAGCGCTCAACAAGAACAGTAAGTTAACGACCATCACAACGATACAGAAGATGAATGACCAGCCATACCAGTAATTGCCAGCAACTAAGAAGCTAACAAATAATGGTAATCCAAATTGACCTACAGAAATGAATGCCTTAATAATGACATTCGCAGTCCCTTTGGATTCTGGGAACATTTCCATCAGCGCTGGGTACGTCCCGGAATCCAAGAACGAATTAGCGATTCCGGCTAAAATCCCGAAAATATAAGCAACGGTAATCGATGGACTTAGCAGGATCCCCGCAAAGAACAATAAATAAGTTAATACACCCAATACAACGAACGGCTTACGTCCAAATTTATCTGATAGGAATCCAGAAACCAGTAAAACAATCAACCGGCCAATTCCTAGTGAGGAAATAACCACAGCAACCCCACCAGTAGTTGTTTGCCAATGTTTAGCCAAAGCTTCCATGTTTTGAGCTAAAATAATAACTCCGATACCATGGATGAAATAATTTAAATATAAGCTAATGGCAGTTGGCATATATTTATTTTTCATGGCAACCTCCTACTTATTTTTGTGCTGCAGCATCTTCATCGAATAGAATGTGGCGAATATAATCAACTGGCATGTCTTCTCCAGTCCAAAGCTTGAAAGCGGCTGCACCTTGTTCTAGCATCATGCCTAAACCATTAAAGACATGTTCAACGCCTGCTTCTTGGGCAACTTTCATTAATTTTGTTGTCCGTGGTGCATAAACCGTATCAAAGACAACTAAGTCTTTACGTAACCAGCTTGGATCATCAACCAAAGTCTTATCTTCAAGTGGCTTCATACCAACACCGGTAGCATCGGTATAAATAAATGAATCTTGAATTTCTTTCTTGAAATCATCGCGATCTTCTAGGGCATGTAATGTGGCGTGGCATGAAGTCCGTTCATTAATCAAGTCAACATTATGTTGGGCATTTCCCCATTCAGCATCGTGTAAGTTAAAGATTGACATTTCTTTAACACCATCTAAGGCAGCTTGAACCGCAATCGCAGTCCCAGCACCACCGGCACCAGCCAAAGTCATTTTATGTCCCCGAATGTTGATTCCTTCATCATCAAGTGACTTCATGAAGCCGATCCCATCAGTTGTGTAGCCGGTTAAAACGCCATCATCATTAACAATCGTGTTAACCGCACCACACATTTCAGCGGCTGGATCTAACTTATCAAGTAATGGCAATACTTTTTGCTTATTCGGCATTGAAACATTTGAGCCCCGCATATCCAATGTACGGATTGATTCAATTGCTGAAGGCAACTTTTTGTTATCGATTTCAAAAGCAAGGTAAGCGTAGTTCAATCCTAACTTTGCAAAAGCATTATTATGCATTGTTGGTGACATTGAATGGCGAATCGGGTAAGCCATCAAACCAATTAATAATGTGTGTCCATCGATACGTTCTGTCATGTTAATCCACTCCTAAAATTTGTATTATTTAATATTTGTTACTCAATTCACTTGTCATCTTAACAAAATGCTTTAATATAATAAATATATAACCGTTGCTATATTGATTAAATATTTTTATGAATGAAAGGGGTATCACACGTATTGAATCTAAGACATTTGGAATTTTTCAAAGAATTGGCACGAACTCAGCACATGGCAAAAGCAGCTGAAAACCTTGGTATATCACAGCCTTCGCTAAGTTACGCCATCAAAAAATTAGAAAGTGAACTTGGTGTCCCTTTATTCGAACCAGACGGCCGAAATATTCGTTTGACACCAGTTGGTGCCGTCTATTTGAAGTATATTACTGCGAGTTTAAGCGATTTATCACAAGGTAATGAGCTCGTCAAACAACTCATGGACCCTGATACTGGTCATGTCAAACTCGGCTTCACTTATACACTTGGGCAGCAACTAGTCCCCGAGTTAATGACCAAGTTTCACACCGATGATAAGAATCACGCCATTACCTTCGAACTAGGACAAGGAAACTCAACAGAATTACTAGAAGAATTAGCAGATGAAAAATATGATCTCGTTTTGGCTTCAAATGTCGAAAAGTTAGGCGAACAGCCAACCAACACACTCTTTGACTTCATCCCATTAGTTCAACAAGAAATCGTTGCGGCTATTCCAAGTCATCACGCCCTAGCCAAGCAGTCGGAACTGCACGTTAAAGACTTAGAACCTTACCCCATGATTTGCTTTTCACATAACAGTGGCTTGAGACCATTGATTGACCAAATTTTGAAGGATGCCCATGTTGAACCTAAAATTGCTTATGAAGTCGAGGAAGACCACACGATGGCTGGCTTTGTCAGTTATAATTTTGGCGTTGCACTGATGCCTTATTTACCACTTTTAGACCAGTCCAGTATTACACTAAAGCACCTCACTGATCAGCCATTACGGCACCAAATCTATCTGATTAGTAAACGTAATCACTTTGTCACACCGTCCGTTAATCGCTTTGAAGAATTCAGTCGCAGCTATTGTTGGCAACATTACACACAAGTCGAACGGATGATTTAATTATCGGAACCTAAAAACGCCAAAGAGGCTGCTTAACCTCTTTGACGTTTTTAAGCTGTAACACTTCTTTTTTCGCGACCAATTCCCAATACCACGATGCTGCAAATGACACCGATAACCGCAATCATCACATCGAACCACATAATATCATGAATCCCATATTGCGAAATCCACGCCGTAAACACCGGAATCGTAAATGAAGCTAGACCACTAGCCGTGTAGTATATACCGGTAATTCGACCTTTCGCACGTGGAAATGTATCACTCATGATCGTCAATCCCAGCTGCATGACGCCGCCAGCTGCGGAGCATCCGATCACAAACGAACTAACTAGTGCAACACCCCACGTCGGAATCAACGTTAACGCTAATAATGCCAGCAATGAGACTATTGTGTCGATCAGCATGAACCAGACTGGCTTGATAATCCGCTCCACTAATACCGCGGTCACAACCACGCCTAGTATTGAGCCAACACTGTAGACACTCACAAGCATACGTGCATGTACCAGATTTAAATGAATCACATCACTGCCGTATTTCGTCAACCATTGGCTCACTAAGTAAAAGGTCGCCATGGAGATATAACCAAAGATCGTCAATACAATTCCCAAAGTCAGCTTTTTCAGCGTTAATCCAGGCTTGCTTGCGGTTTCCGTTAATGTTGTATCCTGACTACTGGCTGGAAGCGTCGATAATTTTGGAAAATCTCGTAGTCGTAAGAATATAAAATTAGCCACCATCAAAAAAATACAGAGTAGAAATGACCAGCCATACCACAGCTCAAAATGATCAAGGCCTGCCACAATAATTGGAAGAAGCAACTCCCCAATAGACGCAAACGCCTTAATCATAATATTCGCCGTTGCCTGCCGCTTTGGGTAAAGTTCCATTAACGCGGGATAAGTCCCAGAATCCAAAAAAGAATTAGCCATTCCTGCTAAAATTCCGGAAAAGTAGGCCACAATAATGTTCGGAGAAACAATAATACCAATAAAGAATAACGTGTAAGTCAATATCCCAATCTGCACAAATAATTTGCGCCCCAGCCGGTCAGAAAACGTTCCAGCCAGATAGAGGACGAGCAACCGGCCAATTCCTAGCGAAGAAATAACCAGAGAAACTCCAGCATCACTGACATGCCATTGCTGACTTAACACAGTCATATTCTGAGCTAAGATGACTATTGCCATCCCGTGGACAAGGTAATTAAGATACAAACAAATTGTTGTTTTAAACCGTTCTGTTGATGTCATATGAGTCAACCTTTGCCTTGTATAGTTTGAATTGAGTAACAAAGTGGTTTTGCTCATCTATTAACTAGTCATTGTACCGTATATGAAAGCGCTTTTCAACAGTTGATAATCTAAAGGCCCGTGCCCCGATTAAATCGGATGAACGGGCCTTCAAAGGATTAGCATATGAACGCCAATATTCAAAACTATTTAGACTGTAACGTCACTGTCGCAACAGCATCGTTCTTTGTGACCATTTGATTCGGAATGACATCCATTTTTTCAACATCATCCATATTCGTCACAACTGTCATCACGGTAGTCTTCTTGTCAGCTGCTTGAATAGCTTCTAAATCCATCGTAACTAGCGGATCTCCTAATGCGACAGTATCTCCCACCTTGACATGTGTCTCAAAAGGAGCGCCCTTTAGTTCAACAGTATCTAAGCCTAGATGGAGCATAATCTCTAAGCCATCCGTTGTCGTCATCATGATCGCGTGCTTCGTATCTGCAATGGATTCAATCTTTCCTG
>PPYE01311327.1_pt1 | contig 32261 bp, 30 predicted proteins | sample 1559881 | NCBI WGS metagenome assembly PPYE01 (sample SAMN08240022, study PRJNA423297) | Human gut metagenome, whole genome shotgun sequencing project.
GCCCCCCGTCCCCCTCACAGCCGATGCTGGAAGCGCCGCCCTTGACTTCTGTTAAAAGGCGTATTAAAATTAAATAAAAAATTTAACAGCCAGGAGACCCCAATGGAAATTTCAGCAAAGGAATTAGCCCAACTCATCAACGTATCTCCCGCAACCGTTTCCATGGTATTCAACAACAAACCGGGAATCAGCGAAGCAACCAGGGACCTTGTCTTAACCACGGCGGCCAAATACGGCTACACCCCCAAAAGCGCCCCGCCCGCTTCCGCCTCTTCCAGAGTCATTCAGCTAATCAATTACAAAAAGCATGGAAAAATAGCGGCCGATACGCCCTTCTTTTCCCAGCTGACGGAAGGCATTACCCAGGAATGCCGCCGTCAGAACTGTGTGCTGCATATTTCCTATTTTTATGAAAATATGGATATTTCCGCCCAGCTCACATCACTGAAGGAGGTGGACTGCATCGGCATTCTGCTTCTGGCTACGGAAATGCAAAGGGAGGATTTCAAAAAATTCAGGGATTTTCCCGTACCGATTGTGGTACTTGACTGTTATTATGATGAGTTGAAATACGACTGTGTACTGATCAATAATATTCAGGGAGCTTTCAATGCCACCAGCCACCTGATTAAATGCGGCCATAAAAAAATCGGCTACCTGCGTTCCAATCTGGAAATCAGCAACTTTGCGGAACGCGCCGACGGCTATTATAAAGCGCTGCGTACAAACGGCATCAGCACCTCTCATCCTTACGTCCACGCCATTTCCCCTACGGCCGAGGAAGGCTATCAGGATATGCTGACGGTTCTGGATGCGGATCCGGAGCTGGCGGATGCTTATTTTGCGGATAACGACATCATTGCCGCCGCCGCCATGAAGGCCTTCCGGGAACGCGGCTTCCGGCTGCCGGAGGATATTTCCATTATCGGTTTTGACGATATGCCGCTCTGCGATATGATGGTCCCGTCCCTCTCCACCATGCGGATCCGCAAGCAGGAGCTGGGCGCCGCCGCCATTGCGCGCCTGATGGACCGGATTGCCGATAACAAAAAGGAATACCTGAAAATCTCCATGTCCACCCAGTTAATCAAAAGAGAAAGCGTCTCCGTTCTTACGTGAGACGCTTCACTTAACATAGCTGTTCAGTTTCTTTACACGATACGTAATGCAATAACCAGTTGTTACACCAGGCATCGACCTGCCTGACAGCCCTATCCATATGATAAAAAGCCATTGCTTTCACCTTTTTAAACCAGCCTGCGTGTAATAGAATGACCTCGCTTAGGAAACACTATTCAACACGCAATACAGATAACATAAAATACAGATGACAGGAAATTTTTATGGAAGCAGATTGGAACTTAACAGAAGCAATCGAATATTACCGAGGTCAGAACGTATCCCAGGATCAGCAGGCTCTCATTGAGCTTTTACGCGAGGTCCAGGCCGAAAACGGCGGCAGCATCCCTGCCTGCGCGCTGGAGGAAATCACCGCGCAGCTTGACATCCGTCCGGCTATACTGACGGCAATTCTCAAACGCTGTCCCGGCCTTCGAACTCAAACTGCACCGCACAGCCTTGAGCTCTGTGCCGGCCCCAGATGCCAAAAACGGGAATGCGCCCGTCTCCATGCTTTTATAGAAAAAAATTATCAGGTGAAAAACGGCGGAATCAGTGCCAAAGGCGGTTTTTCCTACCGCCTCACCGGCTGTATGAAAAACTGTGCAAATGGACCCAGTATGAAATGGGACGGGAAATTATACTCACAGGCCACTCCTGAGCTGCTGCGTTCCCTCATTGAAAAGGGGCAATCGAATATCCTGCGGTAAACAATTGAATATCAAGCTTGCAGCACTGCAAGGCAGCGGAATATTTGGTCTACGCTCCGCTTCGGTCGGTGCAAAACATGTGCCACTGGCACATAGCACCCCTCGCGGCAGTCACCAAATATCCATGCAAGCATGGCTGCCTGGTTCATTGCCCGCGGAAATAAAAAAGTTCTCCCGTATAGTCAAAATGCCGGACATTATGCCCGGCATTCCTTTTGTGAAAAACGGCCTCCCTGGCAGCAAACCTGGGATACGCCATTTTAGCTTTTTAATCAATTCCATAACTCATTGCTGTATATATTTTTCCGCCTGTGCCTTTGACAGAGAAAAAATCTTTATCATTTCGCTGACTATCTGTTCCCCAGACTTGCCAACTTCCAGGTTATAGCTTACAAAAGCGTGTATTCCTTCTGCCACCCCAGCTTCCCATCCATCTTCGTAGCCATCCTCATAAAATTCCTTACTCAGGCTCTTCATCACCTTTTCTTCGTCATATTCCGTTAAAAGCGCATTCATTACCTCTGCCCTCCTCTGACTCAAAAAAACGGCCAATATCCCCTTCTCAATACACAGTTCCATTGCCTTCCGGATCGCTTCCGCCGGTTCCGTAGACTTCAGGAACTCTCTCACGCATCCTATAAATATGGCATATTCCTCTAGCTTCCGGCACCGTCCCATTAATTCCGCATTATGCCCCTCATTAATATTCAGTATACGGACACGTACCTCCAGACAGGCCATATCCTCTCCCTGCATAAACGCATCCGACAGCTTTAAAACCGAAATGTCCGGCAGCTGCTGTTCCCCATTGTAAAAGACAACGTATACCGGCGTAGGAATCTTCAAAAGCCTGGTGGAATAAATTAAACGATCATGGAAGAAGCGTTTATACAGGTCTGAAAAATAAAATAATCCCCGCAACGGCATATTGGGATTAAAGGTGCTCTGATGTTCAAATAAACCCATTCTTCCATCCAGAAGAAAGGAAACATCATTCTTCATCCCCATATAGATTACATCATCCAGTGTGGTGATTTCCAATGCGTCCGGATCCGTATAATCCTTCTGACACAATGCGTTATACAGCTCCAGTAAATCTTTCCGTTCCGAAAATAACATCCGGAACATGCGGTCCTTATACGCCTTCTGGGGCTTGCGGGCCAGTACTGCTTCATTTGTGTGCATGGCAGATTTTCTCCTTGAACCTAAGATTTTTCAGGAAAAAACCGCTTCCGCAAACCAAATCATCATAAAATATCAAAAGGGATTTTTATAAGAATATTATAAAAGAAAGTTTGAAATATAGCAAGATAAAGTAAATAAATCCACAGAAGATGAAATCAGAAATGTTATGTAGAAGAAATTACAGAAGCGATCGCTTCCTGAAAGTAACTCTATTCTGACATTTTTCTATCCATGTGTCAAGCATTTTGGTTTTGACATTTTATAACTTTTATAGACTTAAGACTTTTATAGATTTTGGGCTTTTATAGACTTTGGGCTTTTATAGATTTTGGGCTTTTATAGACTTTGGGCTTTTACAGCTTTATTCTTTTATAGCTTTGTCCCTTTACAGCTTTATGCCTCCACAGCTTTTTTAATTTAGCCAGCCAGCCGCAGACGACAGAACCAGGCTCCTGCGTTCACAAGCCTGATTCCATCCTGATATATTCCGCTGTATTTTCACCTGCCTGTATGCCTACTTCATTATATGCCTGCTGATAATAGTGAAACTCATCCTTCATCAGCCCGCGCGCCTTCATTTCCGCAAATTTACGGGACACCATTACCACCTCCGGGATCTTTTGGGCAAGGGCTTCCTGCGCCTGTCTGATATCCTCATAGCTGATTTTCTCCGCACCGTTATATCTTCCAATCCGTATGAGAAAGCATCTCTCCACGCCTTCCATTTTCATACGTTCCCACATTTGCATAAAATAGCTTTGATAATCCCCGGCAGTCATATGATGATCCCCATCTGTCTCTCCCTGGCACCACAGCATAAATGTATGCCGGATAAAAATCCCTTCCTTCTCCAGAAATCTCCTGGCTTTTGCCAGACGCCGCAGCGTATCCGATAAATAAGGTGTGCCAGGCTGCCACTGCAGAATGGATGAGCCACCCTTGGACGCAGAAACACCCACAATGGGAACTCCCGTTTTCTGATAGCAGGCATTCACAAAAGCTGTAACAAGAGAACCTGTTTTCATATTGCCGTCATTAATCCCATCCTCCGCATTTTCCTGCCTTCCAAACGGTTCCGTCAGCGGATACAGCTTATCCGGGGCCGATATTGCCCGGTATTCATATCCTGCCCCTTCCATAATCTGAGGCGCCGGCTGCGCCCATTTATCAGAAACAATCCCTCTGCCCGCCATATTTGACTGTCCCATAAATAAGAATAAATCGACTGTTTTACTGTTTTTAATTACACATTTATTTTCCATCGCTTCTCCGGCCTGCGGAACGCATCTGGCGATGCTCCGTTTTTTCTTTTAATTTACCTGATTTCTTTTCAAAATGCAACGTTCTCCCGCCATTATTTTCCGCATAAGGAATTCCCTCATAAAAGTGTAGATGAGTCTGAACGGTTACATGCACTTTTCAATACCATAAACTCCGTTGCAGGATCCTGTGCGATTACACTATCCATACTGCTTCCTGGTATTTTTTCAAAAAAATATCTGCTTCTTTATAAAATCCTTAAAATTAACTGTTACCATAAAAGCACCGAAACAAAGGCGCCGCTTCTTTGGGAATACAGTCTATTGCCGGCGGCTGAATAGAAATGGAGGAAAAAGATGTCCGAATATATATTAAAAACCAATCATGTCTTCAAAAGCTTTAAAAAAACCCGTGCCGTAAAAAATTTAACCATGTCTGTCAGGAAAAATTCCGTCTACGGTTTATTAGGGCCGAACGGGGCTGGAAAATCCACTCTGTTAAAGATGATCACAGGAATTATCACACCTGATTCCGGTGAAATACTTTTCAGCGATCACCCCTGGACCCGGAAGGATTTACTAAATATCGGTTCGTTAATCGAATCTCCACCGCTGTATGAGAATTTAACAGCTTTTGAAAATTTAAAAGTCAGGGCAACGCTTATGGGGATTCCTGTGAGCAATTGTGATGACGTTTTACAGAAACTGGACCTGACGGATGCCAAAAACAAAAAGGCCTCAGATTTTTCCCTGGGAATGAAACAGAGACTGGGGATCGCATTGGCACTGCTGAATCATCCGAAATTATTGGTCCTGGATGAACCCACAAACGGACTGGACCCTTTCGGCATTGAAGAATTAAGGCGTATGCTTCGGGAATTTGCGGCGTCCGGGATGTCTGTCATCGTATCGAGCCATATTTTAAGCGAGGTCGCGCAGGTTGCTGATGATATTGGAATCATATACAATGGGTCGCTTCTGTATCAGGATGCAATTGATACGGGTGAAAATCTGGAACGACTTTTTATGGATATTGTGAGGAAGGAGCGTGAGGCCTGATGATTATTACCTATATGAAAGCAGAAAACCTGAAATTCAGGCGTTCCCTGTTCAGGAAACTCATCCTGTTGATTCCGGCAGGTTTAATCTTAATGTCTGTGATTTTTATTTTTATCGGCATTGGCATGGGCGGTTTTTCCAGCTCTGTCGTGTGTAACTGGTGTATGCCGGTTGCCTGCTTATCCGTTACTATTTTATGCCATCTGGCAAATAAAAAAGAGCAAAAGCATGGATACAGGACGCTTTACAGTCTGCCTGTTGACCTGAAGAAAACATTTATTTCTAAAATTATTTTAACTGCGCTTACCCTTTTGATAATATCTCTGTTGCTGTCGTTCATCACTGTGATCTCTGAATGCATGTTTTCAGGCGTCCGGGCAGCACTTGGGCACAGCGTGCTTTATGCAGCAGGATATTGTTTACTGTGGCTCTCCTTTTTATGGCAGGTTCCCTTCTGTTTATTTTTGGACCGGAAAATCGGGTTTGTCGGTTCCACATTAATAAATCTGTTTGCATGCGCTTTAGGAGGTTTGTTCTTTTCCCTTACGCCTTTGTTCTGGTTCTTCCCTTATAGCTGGCCCGCCAGGTTTATGGTTACCTTATTTGGCGTGCTGCCGAGCGGATTACTGGCGGAAACAGGCTCACGTTTGATACTGAGCCCGGGAGGAAGTCTGTTGCTGGTATTGGTTTCTCTGTTGGCCGCGGCAGTTCTTTCCGTCTCATTTTCCTTTTGGTATGAAAGGCAGGTATATCGTAAATGACTGTTATAAGGGAGTTTATTTCCGATTTTACCAAAATCAGACGGACACCTGTTATTTTGCTGCATTTGGTACTGCCGGTCGTGATTACCTCGGTATTTTTAGTTTATTATAAGTATGCAGGATATCATATTATTCCTGATGTGAGGCTGTTTTTTATTATACTGCAGATATGTTTCCCTGTTTTTGCAGGTATTGCGGTGCCGGTTTTGATTAACCTGGACAGAAATATAAGCAATATTCAAAATTCCCTTGGCTTAACGGAAACACGAAAAGGTGTATATTTAGGGAAATTGTTCTTTCTTATGTTTTTGTCTGCTTTAAGTATGATACTATATGAGCTGTGCTTCTATGTGGGAGTCAGGTTTTTTCTGGGCATCAGTATAATGGATTATGCTTCTTATCTTGTGATGTTTTTAATTTTTTTATTTGGAAATATATTTTTGTATTTATTACACATATTCATTGCTTTCAGGCTGGGGGCGGGTATTTCGGTATTCACAGGCATTGCAGGCACAATTTCAGCAGGTTATTTTGAAAACGCGATTGGCGATCAGATTTGGCCGTTCATTCCCTGGGAATGGGGCGTCAGGTTTTTGAAAAAACTCTTTGGATTTTCGAATATTCCTGTTTTATCCGGGATAATTTCTTTGATAATTATTACTTTGGCTGTTCTTGTTTTGTCGGTACTGTGGTTTGACAGATGGGAAGGCAACATTGTGCAGGAGTAAGCATAGAGGAAAACAAGGAGGTAAATCCTCTGCTCGCTCAGGGCTCGCATTTTGCTCCGCAAAACAAGGATGATTATAAGGAGGATTTGATGTTTAGGGTGTTGGTTGTTGATGATGATCTTGAAATGCTGGCTCTGGTGCGCGCTGCCCTGGAGAAGGACGGGCATCGGGTGGATATTGAGCCGGATGCGGCGGCGGTACAGGCCGAGCGGTGTCAGGCGTATGATTTGCTGCTGCTTGATGTGATGATGCCCGGCGAGGATGGCTTTTCCCTTTGCGGCCGTATCCGTGATGAGGTGGATTGCCCCATCCTGTTCTTAACAGCCAGGGCGGAAGATGCTGCTCTTGTGCAGGGCTTTGGCCTGGGCGCCGATGATTATATTAAGAAGCCCTTCAGTATCGCGGAACTGCGCGCGCGGGTAAACGCCCATCTGCGGCGCGAGGCGCGCAGTCCGGTCCGTACCATGAACCGGGGCGGCGTACGTTTTGACATGCAGGCAAAAGAGGCTTTTGCCGGAGAACGCACACTGCCACTTACCAGGGGCGAATATGCGATCTGTGAACATCTTGCCCTGCACGCGGGACAGGTTTTTACCAAAGAACAATTATATGATGCAGTTTTCGGCTTTGACGCCGGGGGCGATCCGTCGGCTATTGCGGAGCATGTCAAAAATATCCGCGCCAAACTGAAGGCCGAAGGATTAAGCCCTGTTGAGACAGTCTGGGGGGTGGGGTATAAATGGCAAAAAAACAGCGTTCTGTAAGTCTTACCTTCGTTCTTCTGCGCTTTGCCGTCGTTATGCTCGGCTGCATGCTGCTGTGCGGCCTGGTATGGATGCTTTGCTTTACGCAGCTTCGAAACGCCGGTATTATTTACCAGGGCTACGTCTCCAATCAACAGACGGAGCGGATTCTGACCGAAGACACAAAAAACTTTATTTCCCCGGGTGAGGATTTTCTGCCCGAATACGCTTTGTTTGCCCCGGACGGTAACGTGTTGGAAAGCAATGTGGAAGGAAAGAAGCTGGAGACTCTGAGAGAATTTTTTCTGCAGGCTCCTGACGACGTCCATGTTTCGCGTCGCACCTACGCGGACGGGAGTACCGTTATTATTCAATGGTATTTCAGGTCGGAATTTGTAAATCCGATCCTGCGCAATCTGCTTCCTCCTTTTGAATACCTGTGGCTGGCCGTGCTTGGCGCGGGGTGGGTGTTCTGCCTGATTTTTAATACCCTGCGGCTCCGCCGGCGCCTTGCCGCCAGGCTCAGGCTGTTCGGTGAAGTGAGTGATAGGGTAGGCGCACAGGAGCTGGATTTTACAGTCCCTCATGCGGGCATACGGGAATATGATCAGGCGCTGGACGCCATGGAACATATGCGGGAAGCATTATACAGCTCCCTGTCCTCCCAATGGGCGGCCCAACAGGAACGTGAGGCGGAAATAGCCGCACTCGCGCACGATCTGAAAACTCCGCTCACACTGATAGGGGGAAACGCGGAGCTTCTGCTGGATGAAAATTTGCCTGAAAACTGCCAGAGAATGGTGAAAACCATCGTATCAAACAGCGACCGTGCAAAACGTTATGTTGCCAGCCTTCTGGAAACCTCATCCGGTACGGACGAAACGTTTGAAAATACCGCCCTGCCTGCCATGTTTGACGAGCTTTGCCTGAGCGCAAATGCCCTTGCACAAGCCAGCGGGGTTTTTCTGCACAGCCAAAACAGCCTGGAGGGTTCCGCCCGAATACAAAAAGACCATTTGCTTCGCGCTCTCGGCAATGTGGTGCAGAATGCCATTGAGCATACGCCGGAAGGCGGCAGCGTATATCTGGAAGGATGCATGCTGGCAAACGGCTGGCAAATTACCGTGCGTGACGAAGGTCCTGGCTTCAGCAGGGCCGCGCTGCACCATGCGACAGAACGCCTGTGGCGTGATGATACGGCGCGGAGTTCTGACGGACACAATGGACTCGGGCTTTGGTTCGCAGCGCAGGTGGTTACAACGCACAGTGGACAGCTGGAACTGAAAAACTGCGAATCCGGCGGCATGGCTGTCATTAAGTTCCGCAGGAATTTATAAAAATCCAATACCCCGCAGCACAACATCGTTCCCCATTGTATTTGGCGTTTCTTCCCTGAACTTTTCCAGGGTACCTGAGGACTGATAACCAGGAATGATTATGGAAAAATAACAGGAAATGTCAGGAAAAGACGCCCTGGTCTTAACATCCTGAGCGCCCCCGGAACTAAAAAAGTACCTATATATACCGCCTTACCCTTTTCATATACTGCCTGTAGGCATCCCCGAATTCGCCAATGCACCACCGTTCCTCTGAAAGAATAATCCAGTGGGAAGACAGCTGGAATATGATAACGATTCCGCCAAGCAGCACAGAATGCGTGAGCAGGGCACAGCCCATAAACTGTAAAAAATATGATAAATACATGGGATTACGTGAGAACCGGTAAAGTCCGTTTTGGTTCAGGCCTTCACCGGATGGGGCTGCAAAATCTATCACTGATGCAGCGCACAGAACCATTCCCAAAAGATAGAACAGCGTCCCCGACCAAAATTGCCAGGAAAAATCAATTGGCACTTTAAGAAAAAACTGAACGATAAAAATTGCGGCATTGGAAAGCTGGTATATCCAATATGCCGCAATTTCCTTTCCGGCCATCGGTGCGAAAAAAGCCGCGCGTTTTACCGCAGCCCTGTCCAAATGTGAAAGGACGCCAAACCTTATCAGTAAAAAAGGGATTAGCAGCAGAAATCCATTCATAAATATTTCCTCTCCTATTATCTTATCTGGGTAACTTCACAGTTCGGGATAAGACCTTTGGTTCAATGGAAACACCGTTCCATGTCCTGCCTATTTCCGCATCTTCCGGGGTAATTGTGTGATAATGGCTATCCATTCCCGTTATACGCGCCTCTTTATCACTTATTTCAACGAACGCATGCAGCGGCTCCTGATATAAAATCATATTCTTGAGAGAAGGGTATTTTTCATGCGTCTTTGCATCGTAGGCGTACAGTTCCTTCATACCGTGCCAGATATACGACATGGAGTTGAGTGTAATATATGGAATTCCATTTATTATAGTGCAGCCATCCCCATGATCATGGCCGTTCATGCAGAAAAGAACCTTTCGGTTTTCAAGCAGCGCCCTGACTGCTTCTCTGTTTGCGATTCCCCTGTCTCTAAAATCATTTGCCAGGCTGTGGTGGGAAAACACAACATAAAAGCAGTCTTCCGATTCCAGTTCCTGCAAAAGCCAGTCTGCTTCCACCTGCGGAAGCCAGGGATAAGCCTGTTTTGTCTTATCATAATTACGCTTCAGGAAGGGAACGCCTTTTTGCCCATCCCGGATATAGCAGGTATTGAGGACGATAAATTTAACGTCGTCAATAAGGAAGGAATAATAGGATGACTCTATTTTCAGAAAATCCATCACTTCTTCAAGCGAATACTGATCCGTATCATGATTGCCGATTGTATGATACACCGGTACGCCGGATTGTTCCAGGGCGTCAATAACTTTTCTGTTTTCAGCGGCCGGATAACACAAATCACCCAGCGACAGGATAAAATCAGGATTTTTCAGCCTGACTGCGTCCAGAAACTCCTTTATTCTTCTGTCTCCGTCCGGAATGTGGTCATAGTGCAGGTCAGTAAAAACAGCAAATCGAATCATTTTCCTTCCTCCTGGGATTCAAAAACAAAATTGCGGCAAACTCTCTTTTTTGTGCAGGAATTGAGAGGATTGACACAGTAAAGGTCATTAAACTGATAGCAGTACCCACAGCATCCCATACCAAAAAGGAGTATTCAAAATGGCCGATAATCAATTTCCCGCATTCCTTGAAACCATAGATGACAACAGCAAACCTCTCGCTTCCGAAATCAACGATTTTCTTCTGGCGCAAGGCTGCAAATGTGAAATCAAAACAGCAAAAAGCGGCTTTACTGTTTCCTATATCCTGCCGCAGACAAAGAAAACTCTGGCAACCTTCGTATGCCGCAAAACAGGCGTAAAAATGAGGATTTTTCCCCAGGGCTTAAATGTATATGAGAATTTTCTGGAAACTCTCCCGGAAAAGATGAAAAAAGATATCAGAAAAGCATCTCCCTGCAAGCGTCTCATAAATCCGGACGACTGCAACCCGAAATGTATGATGGGCTATGATTTCCATATGGAGGATACCCATTACCAGAAATGCCGGTTTATGGCGTTTATGCCTTCATTAAATGAGGAAAACTATCCTTTTATCAAAGAGTTTCTGGAGAACGAAATCAATGTTCAAAGCCGGGTTCAGGACTAAAGATTTTTTCTCCCACTATCCCCTGCTGACTATCCCTGGCAGCTCCGCGATATCTGTAATATGCCAGTCCGCCTCCTTCATAAGCTCCCGCCGCCGCTCATCCGGTTTGCGTTCCAGATATTCAGTAAAAACCGTTTTCATCCCTGCATTTTCAGCCCCTCGCAATTCATCGGAACCGCCGTCACCGATGAAAACGCTCTGTTCCGGGGTACAATTCATATATTGCATTGCCCTTTGATAGATTCTGACATCCGGCTTCAAAAGCCTTTCGCAGCAGGAAAAAAGCGCCTTATCAAAACAGGAAAACAGCGGGGATTCTTTCCAGTACATACAATCTATCACATCTGCATTGCTGATAAGACAAAGCTTCCAGCCTGACAGCTTCAGCCGCTCCAGCATTTCCAGGATTCTTCCGTCCACATTCATAAGCGCATGCCGCATTCTCGCTTTCCTCTGACGCAGCAGCTCTTTTTTCTGAAAAGGATTAACCCGCATGGGGAGAAGCCTTGTAATATCTTCTATGATTTTGCTTTCCTCCGTGACAAGTCCGCCGGCCCGTTCAAGGTACAGCGCTTTATCCTCTGCATAGGATTCCCATTCCTCAATGCTCAAACCCAGCACCTCGTTCTCACTCATATCAGGACAGTATTCCGGTTTAATTAATGTAAAGAATAAGTCAAAAAAACAGCAGCCTGCAGTTTCCATACAATTCTCCTGTAGTAATACTCACTTTTTTTACCGTTCTTCCAGAAAAGGCAGAATCAGCTTCAGCCATTCCTCCGGCAGATATACGGATAAATATCCGTGATTATATCCTTTTGCTTCATATATCCTGCAGTAGGGCACCAACTCCCCAAACATCCGGGCCGATTCCCGGACACATTTCATTTCCTTTTCTCCGTACAGGTACATTACCTCCGCATTTGTGCTGCGGACGCTTTCCTTCAGCGTATACTGCATCATATATTTACGGTATACCGCATACAGCGTTTCTTTACGAAGACGCGGCATGTCACGCAGATAATATTCTGCTATTTCCTCCGGATAACGCATGGATGAGGGGAAAAAACGATTCATCACCGCCAGTTGGAAACGGCACGCGTTTTTCCCGAACATCAGCTTCCCGCATAAACGGACCGTCGCTATGCAGTAACGCGCCATAGCAGGCTGTGGATAACAGATACTGCCATCAATCACCGCCTTTTGGACCAAATCCTTTTTCCGGGACAACAGCTCCATTACGATCTGTCCTCCCAAAGACACTCCTCCCAGTGCAAAAAGATGGCCGCCACATTTCTTTTCTATATATTCCATCAGCTTATCCGCCGTATCCTCCGTAGAAATATATTCGGTCAGATACTCTTCCCCATGCCCATCCAGCGTCGGCAGAATGACGTGGTATTTCTCAGACAGGACACGGGCCTGCCTTAAATAATTCCACCAGGAATTTCCGCCTCCATGAATCAGCATGATGTGCGGATTCCCGCAGTCTCCGAACTCATGAAATTTCATTTTTGCTCCAATCTGTGTGTTACAGGCGCTTCCCCATGCAGCGAGAACCTATGCGGCCCATAATTCTTTTTTCCCAGACACACCATCGATCCTATATGTTTTTCCGGTAATATTATAACTCTGCGTTACTCTGAAATATTGCAGGCATTCCATTAATGCGCCTTATAATAAATCCTTCTCCACTGCTTTATAAGTCTCAGAAAATCCTTTTCTATTTCCTCCGCATCAACATCCTGCATGCGGTATCTCCGGCACAGATAACCTTCCGTCGTCCACAAAATTTCCTGATACATCAGCTCCAAATCCACATCCTTCCGAAATACAGAAAGGTCTATCCGTTCAAAAATATGTTTTTCCCCCATCCGTTTTAACTGGGAAAATTCCGGCTGAATACATTTTCTGATTTCTTCCTCCTGCTCATAATAGGCGTTTAAACAAAACGCACCAATATAGGGATACACTCTCGTCAATGAACATTTTACCCGCAGGTTTTTCTCCAGTATTTCAAAAAAATCTGTCGTATCCATGACTCCGAATTCCCGGACAGCATTTCCGGTCAGCTCTTCTGCCTGCTTCCACAGGAAAAGATACAGTTCCTTTTTATTTTCAAAATAGTGAAACAGCAGCGCTTTGGATATGCCGCATTCGTCAGCAATTTCAGACATCGGCGCCTTCTTATAGGAATTCCCGGCAAATACCTTGTAGGCGGCGTTGATAATATGCTGTTGTTTTTCTTCAGGTAACTGAAAGAATTTGGGATTCATTGAATATCCTTTCCTTATATGCCGTCATTCCGGCCTTGTGGACGTCGGCCCGTTTGCAGCCTGTAAACAGCTAATACGACTATCTACAGAAACTATGCCGCTGTTAAATGTGTGGAATACATTAACCGATCTGGTTAATGCGATTATATAGTCGTTGACCGTTTTTGAGAAGACCTTTTCCTTAATTTGTTTCTATTAAAAGCCAGATCAATTAAAAATTCATACAAGCATCTATTTAATTCGTTGCAATATTCTTTAACAGCATGGATACGGCCCTGAAAGTATAGTATAATTATTTGATTGAAACAAGAATCCCATTATATCTATCCCGAATACAGAAACAGCGGCACGTCAGACTCTCCCGACATACCGCTGTTATCTTATTAGTTTTATTTTATCTCCGGCCGTTTTCCGCCTCAGTTTTCCACCGCCTTTTTCAGCCCTCTGCTCTCCGCCAGTTCTTCCCGGAACTGCTGTACTGCAGCCTTTCCTTCCTCCGTAACCGGCTTAACCCATTTACCGGTCCTGGTATAATAAACCTCGAATACCAGCCGGATCAATTCATCCGTATACAGGAAAGCGAACACTGCCAGGAAAGGCAGATGCAGCACCATGCCGGCAATCCATGTCGCAGGCACACTGATGGTAAAAAGACATACGATTTCCAGCACGGTTCCGAAAATGGATTCCCCGCCCGCGCGGTAGCAGCTGTTCATAATATAATTGCAGGTACGGATGGTTCCCGCCGCCAGATAAATCATAATCATGTATTTTCCATAAAACATGGCTTCCGCCCCCAGGCCGAAAAGACGAAGCAGGGGCGCATTAAAGGTCAGACCGATGGCACAGATACAGAAGGTAATGGCCGGGCAGAGAAGCGCAAAGCCCTTAACATACTGATAGCCTTTCATATGATGTCCTGCGCCGACCTCCTTGCCCACCACCACGGAGCTGGCATCCGCCAGGCCTCCGAAAAAGGCAAATACAAAGCCCTCCAGCACACGGAAGGCCGCCATGGCGGCAATGGCCGATTCATTCTGTCTTCCGATAACAACATTTATCAGCATCTGTCCGATTCCGTAGAAAAGCTCATTGCAAATGATCGGAAAGCATTTGTTCAGATATATTTTCAGGAATCCGTCTCCCCATGCAAACATCTCCCTGAGCTTAAGGACCAACGTATTCTTATCCCGCAGCAGGAAGGTGAGCAGTACAATCAGATTCACGATTCCGGAAACAAGAGTTCCCACCGCTGCACCGGCCGCTCCCATTTTCGGCATGCCGAAACGGCCGTAAATGAGGATCCAATTCAAAATAAAGTTGGTGATAAGCGCCAGAATGGAGCTGATTAAAGGGGCTTTTACCCTTTCCGTGGAACGCATCAGGAAGCTTATCAGAACCGCAAATACCTGCAGCGGATAAGCAAAACCAACGATCCTTATGTAAGGAATCCCCACCTGGATAATATTCTGCTTATCCGTATAAATCCCCAATAAAAAACCGGGGCTTGTAATCGCCGTCACCGCGAAGATAAGCGCCACCGCCAGCATGCAGGTCATGGAAATTCCAAAGGTCTTATTAATCCCCTTATGATTCCCCGCGCCCCAATATTGTGAAAAAAACAGCAGAGAACCGCCCGCAAATCCGAAATAGCAGGAGAAAAACAGTGACGAAATCTGAGAACAGATTCCCACCGCCGCCACCGACAGCTCTCCCTGACTGCCTATCATAATCGTATCTACCATACTTGCCGTTGTAGACAGGAAATTCTGCAGGGCAATGGGCAGGGCAATCGTCACCACCGCCTTGAAAAAAACGCTCCAGTCAACCTGATTCTTTTTTAATGCTTTTCCCCTCATTATTACAATACCTCTCAATCCAAATTACCAAGTATTTTCCATTATATCGCTCTTTTGCCATATTACAATAGGGGAAATGAAAAAAACAGGTTACATATCTACAGGATTTTACAATTTAAAATCCTGGTAGAATCTTATAAAAATTTCAGTCCGTTCCGACTTCAAAGTGGAGGCGCCTCCCTTGTCACTGCAGAGGTGGGACGAATTACGCTCCAGAGTGGCATTATGGCCAATGGAAAGCCCTTCCGCGCACTTCCTATTACCTACCTCTGGAACAAGCGTGGAAAAGGAAAATGAATATATGGCTGTGTCTGCAACAAAAGATATTGCAGGGGAAAAAAAGAAAAGGCGTCTGCTGCTCATGGGATCAGATATTTTTGACCCCGAAGCAAATCTTACCAATTGGGAAAACCATGTTTACAGACGGTATCAATAGCGGATTTCAGAATATATGTGGTATAATTCATCTATCGAACACGATACCAATATTTAAACAGGAGGAAAAATATATGCTTCACATTGCAAGCAACCCCAGCCTGAAAGGACTCTCCGTCCTCTCTCCCAAAATCGTCTATTCCACCCATACCGGCAAGGACATCACGCTGGATCTGCTCATGCCGCAGATACCGGAGGATGCGTGCGAAAAACGGTATCCGCTGATTGTTTTCATCCAGGGAAGCGCCTGGCATTTCCCGGATACCAACTATGAAATCCCGCAGCTGGCTCGCTTTGCCGATGATGGCTTTGTGGTCGCATCCGTTACCCACCGGAACATAGAAGAAGGCCATCCGGCGCCGGCATTTCTCCAGGATGTCAAGACTGCGATCCGTTTCCTTCGCGCCAACGCAGAGCAGTATCATATCGATCCGGATAAGGTTTTTGCCTTCGGCACCTCCTCCGGAGGAAATACCGCCCTCCTTCTCGGCCTGACAGGGGATATGCCGGAATATAAAACCGATGAATATCCTGAATTTTCAGACAGTGTATGCGCTGTGATTGACTGCTTCGGCCCCACGGATCTGACCGCTTTTCTTGAATCCCCCCAGCCTGAGGTACGTTCGGAGGCCGCCGCTTTATTCACACTCTTCTGCGGAGGCACTCTCGATAAAGAGTTATTGAAAAAAATGAGCCCCATAAACTATGTGCAGGAGGGGAAAAGCTATGTGCCTTTTATGATCGCCCACGGAAGCGCCGATCCCACTGTCAGCTTTTCCCAAAGTGAGCAGCTGGTAAAGCGTCTGGAGGAATGCGGCGCCCAGGTCAGCTTTATCTGTGTGGACGGCGCAGTTCATGAGGGGAATTTCTGGAGCCGGGAGCTTTGGGATATTTTCAGAGGTTTTATGAATACGCAGGCCGGCTTTAATCACCCCGCCCCGTAATAAAAACTGAGCATCGGGGAAATGCCGAACATATAACCTGTATATAATGCGTTCATCAGCCCAAATAAATAAGGTAACAGTGCTTGCGGCCACTCCATTCTCACCTGCATAATACATCATCCAGCCGTTAAAAAGCAGCATGACAACTCCTGTTCCTCCAGTATATTGGAAATAAAAAATCCCGTCATCATGGAACAGGAGGGCTGGATGACCGTCATGAGGATGGCGGGCGCCATCACTACAGGAATCCACAGTAACGTAACCGGATTCTGATAGAGTAATGTGTCATCCATTGCAGAGCCCCTCTTTCCCCTTCTTAAACGCAGACCGTTTCTTCCCTATCCCAGGAAACATCAGCCCTGGCATCATACTCATACAGAAAAAACTGCATCTCATTATCCACAGCAAGCGGGACCTTATAACTTTTCTGTCCGCAGCGCCGCATTCCCTGATGTTCATAGAAGCCATAATTGCAGCTGTTGTCCGTATACAGATAAAAACGGGGAATTTTCTGTTGTTCCATATAATCAAGCAAAACCCGGAACAGCTTCTTCCCGATTCCCAGGCCGCGGTATCTTTCGTCCAGTGCAAAGAAGGAAAGCTCTCCCGGATATTCCCTTTTACTCTCCTTAAGCAGTTCTTTGTCCACCTGGTTAATTCCCGAAAAAGCCCGGGCAACTTCCCTTCCCTCCTTTCCTGACAGCAGCGCCAGCGCTGCCGCCGTCTGCCGCAGCAGGCCGGTTACGGAAGGCTTCCACGCCCCGCAGTCCTTTCCCATAATCACGCCTGCCGGCCTTCCTCCCACCTCCGCTACCTTCATAAAAGTCTGATTCACCATACACCCTGCCAGATAAAGGCGTGACAGCCTTTTTGCTGTTCCAGGGGAACAGAACCTGTCATACTGCCAGGTTTTTCTTATGATATCCTGCAGAAACGGCGCATCCTTTCTTTCATAATCACGAAGTACTGTTTTTTCTTCCATATCTGAAACCTCTTTTCCCTGTTTTCTTTTTATGTTATAGTCATCCTAAAGGATACAGTAACTGTAAAGTCAAGAAATTTTTACAATACCTTTACAATAAAAACAGAACGGGCCGTAAAAATGGCAGTACCGCGGCAGCATGGAGGTATTTATGCCCACAAAATCCCTGCTTTTTACCACAGGACAATTCGCAAGGCTTCACCATCTGAATAAAAGAACATTGCACTATTATGATGAAATCGGGCTTTTCTCCCCTGCCTTCAAGGGGGAAAACGACTACCGGTATTATACCTGGCAGCAAAGCGCGGATTTGGAAAACATCCTGGCGCTGCGTGAGCTCCATATGTCCATCGACGAAATCAGGTCCTATCTGCATTCGCCCAATGCACAAAGCTTTCTCGCCCTTTCGGAGAGGAAAATCGGTGAAATTGACGAGACAATCCGGCACCTTACTAAGCTTCGTGCCATCATGCAGAAAAAACAGGAAATGCTGCATCTGAGTATGCAAATAAAGGACGGTCAGATTGACACCGTCCAATGTGAAGAGGAATATCTTTTTATCACGCCGCTTCCCCCTTCGGAACCGCTCCCGGAGCAGAAGCAAATGCAGATGGACACCCTTCTTTCCCACCTGCAGACCGCATGGGATCTGTCTGAATACAAGACCGGCTGCGGAAGCCTGCTTTCCCTGGAAAAAATCAGGCAGCACCGTTTTGACGAGTACGACGGCCTGTTCACCAGCCTGGAGCAGCCTGCACAAATCAGTGGTATTTACAGAAAACCTGCCGGGCTTTACCTGCGCGCTTTCTGTGTGGGCAGCTGGGACAGGCTTCCCGCACTCTATGGCCGGATGCTGGCCTTTGCCCGGAAAAAAGGCTGGGAGCTTCAGGGGTATTCCTATGAAATCGGCCTGAATGAATTTGCCATTTCCGACAGTGAGGAATATGTAACCCAGGTTACCATCCTTGTTTCCTGATCCATTTATCGGCCTCTTCTGCCGCTTCTTCCGGCGTCAGGTTTGTGTTATCCAGCAGCGTAATCTGCGGCTGCGTTTTTGACGCATTTTCCCTCAGCCACAGGTTGAAGGAAACGGAGCTGCTAATCCAGTCTTCTTCTTGGATACCCCGCCCCTCCCGCATTCTTTTTTCCAGGATTGGCGTTTCACAGACCACGGCCAGATAGTGAATCTGCGTAAAATATTCCCTTGCGTCGCATATTTCAAACTGCTCCGGAATCCCACAGCCGCACAGAACCACAGGCATGCCGATTTGGGAAACATTGGCGCACATGGTCATCCACACTTCCCTGAAATTCCGGTAATTATCCTGGGGCGTATTAAAAACCTCCTGCCAGAGAATATCGCTTTCAAGCACAATATAATCCGTTTCTTTTTTAAACAGGATTTCACACATCGTGCTCTTTCCCACACCGCTGGCTCCTGATACAATAAATAACGGGAATTTTTTATCCGGTTTCATTGGTTTTCCTCCCTTTTTCGTGATTATCCCGGCGCTAATTTCACTGACATCAATTTCCCCGGCATTGATTTCCAGGTAATGATTTTCCGGGTAATGATTTTCCGTATATTAATTGATTTTTCCGACATTGATTTGACGCGGGGCAGGGCCTGAGGTATACTATTGAAAATTTGCAACAAAACCACAGGGGAAAAAACAATGCCAAAGGCCGTTTCCTATATTTTTCCCCTGCATCTGCCCCATATTTCCCAGGCTGCAATAAAACTGTTTATGGAGGCGTCCATGAATCACATCCGTTATGTAGAATATAATGCCGTACACGACGGCAGCTTCGTATTTGATGTGCCGGAAGGCCACGACTGCTGGCTATTGGTGCTCACGCATACCCCCGCCCTTTTCCGGGTGGACGGCAGCCTGCAGGAATACCCGGCCAAATCCGCAATCCTTTTCCCGCCTTTTTCTCCTATTTATTACTGCGCCTGCGGGGACAGATATGAAAATGACTGGCTGCGTTTCGATTCGGATGAAGAATATGTTTCCTCTCTCCCGGTTCAGGGAATTCCCTTCTCCCTGCCGGATGCGGATTACTGCCACAACCTGTTCCAGCTGCTCACCTGGAAAAATGCATTTCCCGGCGCACATAATGAGCGGATAACAGGCCAGCTCCTGCAGCTTCTTTTTTCCGAGCTGCAGGAAGCCTCCCTGAAAATTCCGGGTTCGCTGTCTTCCCATTACCATGAACTGGTGAACCTGCGCAAATCCATCTACAACAGCCCCCAGCTACCCTGGAGCGTACCGGACATGGCGCGGCAGCTCCACCTGAGCGAGGGCTATATGCAGGTTGTCTATAAAAACACCTTCGGTATTTCCTGTATGGATGACTGTATTAATGCCCGCATACGGCTGGCAAAGGATCAGCTGCGCTACACCGGAAAAACAATTGCGGCCATCTCAGAATTCTGCGGCTACCACAATGTGGAGCATTTCTGCCGCCAGTTTAAACGGATTACGGGAGAAAGCCCGCGTTCGTTCCGGGCATCCGCAGAAAAACGCAACCCGGACAGGCTTCCGTAAAGGAAAGGCCAACCTGTTATTTCACCACAACCTCCATGGAAACCTCCGTCAGCTCCGGCGCCAGATCCTTTTCCTCCGTCATTTCCAGGATCGGATAGCCATCGGCACCAAAATGCACACGGCGCAGTCCTGAGCTTCTCGGCCCATCAACACCCGGCTTGCCGTGGTAGGCATTCCATACCAGCCCGTCCTCATCCGTTACGTAGGAATTATGGCCTGTTCCATATTCTCCTTCCTTGCTCCTGGAGGACATCAACGGATAATTTTCCTTCACCCAGCTTTCCGGGTTGAGCAAATCCGCATCAGGATCTGCGCTGAGCAGGCCCACTACATAGGTGCTGTCCACAGCTGCACTGGAAAAGGTAAGGAATATTTTTTTATCCGTTATCAGGGCAAAAGGCCCCTCATCCACAAAGGTATGATTATTTGCCCAGCCATATTCCGGCATGGAAAGCAGGACAGGATCGGATATCAGCTTCCACGGCTCCTCAGGATTCAGTTCCGCGATATACAGCCACGCGCCCTGATCCACAGGATGGAACTGGCGCTGGGACCATGCCGCATAAACCCTTCCGTTGACCTCAAACTCTGTCATATCAAGGGTGATTCCCTGTTCCCCGTACAGATAGCTTCCGTCCTTTTTAACCACTCTTACCGGCATTTCCCAGTCGGAGGCCTTCATGGGATTTCCGTTCTCTTTCAGCGCCATCACATGGCACTGCTCCTTCTCAAACTCCTGTGGCGTCCCCGCATGGAAAATATACAGCCTGTCCCGTATAATATGGAACTCAGGCGCCCAGAGCAGATTCCCCAGATGGGGGTACATGGAGGTATTCAGAATACAGATTTCCTGGGCCGTAACAAGCTCCGGAATCGTATCCGCTTCCCTGATATACAGGGAATGGTTGTTGTCATAATCATTGGTGGCAATAAAATAATATTTTCCCTTCCATTTGCTGATGCAGGGGTCGGCACGATGCCATGCAACAGGAAATTCATAATGATTCTGATGCACCCTGCCCGTCACCCGGTAAGTGCCCGGATGGGCAAAATCCACCTCCCCGGTGTACCAGTCCACTCTTTTTTCCACACAGGTACCGTCGCTGTATTTAGCGTTCGCCCTGACCTTCTGCACATCCTCCGGCGATGCCGCGCATATCCGCTCCGGCACCTCATTTGCCACATTCACCGGCACCAGGAATTTACACCGCAGCCTCTCTGCCGTTTCCTCCCCTATGGAAATTATATTGCGAAGCCTTGCCCCTTCCGGACCTTCCTCGCAATCCGGCAGGACTGCCATCTCCGCAAGCGCTGCGCCGTCCTCCAGCCTCTCAGGCTGCGCCGCTTTCACCGCCTCCCCGGACAGCTCCGGCAGATTGTATGCAAAGCAGCCGCCCTGCGCATCCTTCCACTTCAGGCAATAGCATCCCTTGTCCGCATCATACCTGCATACCGCATCTTCTACGTACACTCCTGTATTCAGGTCAAGCAGCTCTTCCTCATGATACCGCACCAGATCCTTTGAGGTAAAAAGCAGCAGCTTTCCCCTGGACTCTTCATCCTCACTGCCATCCGCTTCCGTCCTGACCGCAAGGATCCCGAAAGCGCCGTCCGCCATCTGAAAAAGCCACGGGTTTTTCAGGCTTTTCGCATGCAGCGTTCCGTCCTCCCGCTGCGTCGCCTTTGCATACAGTATGCCTGCGTTGTGATTCAGCGGAACAAAGCTTTCTCCCTCCCTGCGCAGCGCCAGATGCATGCTGTATGCCAGCTTCTCCGAATAGATGCTGTCCTCCTCAGGCTGCCTGGTGTAGCACAGTAATTCGTAATTATTTTTTCCATTATTTCTGTTTTCCATTGGTTCCCTCCTGTTATCCAACATAAAACTGCTATAACTATTTTTTCACAAGACAGGGAGTAAAACAATGATTTTTTCTCAGAAAAACTTGATTTATTCTTATACGGGAAGTTTAGGGGTAATTTAAAAGCAGCTTAAAGGGTGGCATAATGCAATACATAACATTTTCTCTTATTTCTGTTGTAGCTGGTGGGGTTTGCTATAATATCGGCAAATGGCCGGATAGAAAATAAAAACTAAGAAAACAGAAGCCAAACTGGGTTCTCCTGCCCTGATTAAGGAAAAAAGAATCCCCAGGGAGCTGCAACTCTCTGGGGATTCGCTTTGTGACATAATGCACATAGCGTCTTTTCTTCATTAAGAATATTGCAACGCTATTGGATTGTCAAGACGTATAAACATAAACATTGAAACTTTTTATAATACTACATATAGAAATAGTTTTTATTATTCTTCCGGTTCATAGGAAAACCAGTCAAAAGCTGCATAGTTATCATACTCTGTTCCGTTTCCACTTGCAAACATCCCAAGATATGCGCCTACAAATCCTCCTGCCGTTTCACTTCCCAGAAATCTCCCATCCACACTGTCCGCAAGAATTGTTTCAGTTCCGTCTTCCGCTTCAACAGACAGTGTAAATTCCTGCCCTCGGGCCTTCACCGCAAAAATGACGTTTTCCTGTTCCCATGGTATCTCTCCCAGCACTTTTTCCAGATAGTTTCCCTGACCGTCCTTATGCAGTAACGATGCATCCAGTGAAGTATAGCCTGCAATCGCACGTATCGTTTGTTCTCCGTTTACATCAAGCCCTTTTTCCAGCCTCAGCTGCTGATAACCATTCTGCAGGACAACCAACCCTGCCGTCTGCTTTTCAACCGGAAGGAAACACAGCTTTGTTTTTGCAGTAAAAGACATATGCTGCTGCCTTCGCCCCAGAAATCCTGCTGCCCGAGGTGACTGCTGCGTTCCGGAACCAAAGCCAGCCTTTTCGCCATTCCTGCTATTTCCCATAGATGTATCGCATAATCTGAGCTTTAAAAAACCATCCTCCAATTTATAAGTACGATCATCCGGTGTTCCAAGAAAATTCCAGCAAAATGCAAGGCTTTTACCAACAAAATTATCCATTACCGGCTCCGCTGCCACCGGAAATTCTGGAAGCTCCGGCCCTGGATAAGAAAATTCAATCCTGCCTGTACCAGGACTGACAACAGGCCAGCCCTCTTCCCATTCCACAGGTGCAATAAAGGTTTCCCTTCCCAGATTTTTATGATAGCCTCCATAGGGCCTGGAAGCAAGAAATACCATATACCAGGAACCATCCTTCAGTTCTACCAGATCCGCATGCCCTGTATTGGCAATTGCGGCCTTCATTCCCAGATGTCTCTGTGTCAATATCGGATTGCCTCGGTAGCTCTCATACGGTCCTCTGATATTCTCAGACCGGGCGATTGTTTCCGAATGGAAATGCTCCGTTCCCCCTTCCGCGATCATCAGATAATAATATCCGCCGATTTTATAAACATGCGGTGCCTCCGGCCATGCCGCATTTTCCATAGCGCCTCCCCATATCTTGGTCTTTTCTCCTTTCAGCCGGAAATTCTCTAAATCAATCTCGGAAAGCCAAATCATCTGTTTCTCATCACTCCCTGGTTTTACAGGCCATGTTCCGGTATAATAGGCTTTTCCGTCATCATCAAAGAACAATGAAGGGTCTATTCCTCCGGCGCCTTCAATCCAGTGCGGTTCGGACCATGGACCGGCAGGATTCTCTGTTGTTACGATAAAATTGCCGCCATAGCTTACATTGGTTGTTATCATATAAAAGGTACCTTTATGAAAACGAATGGTTGGTGCAAATATACCTCCTGATATATGACAAGGGTTAAGCGGAAGCTGGCTGGGACGATCAAGCACATGACCTATTTGCTCCCAATGCGCCAAATCCCTGCTGTGGAAAACAGGAACCCCCGGATAATAGGAAAAAGATGATGTTACCATATAAAAATCATCTTCCACTCTGCATATGGAAGGGTCGGGATAAAAACCCGGAAGCAGCGGATTCTTCAATGTTACGCTCATAATAATCTCCTTTACTTTTCTCGGATAATCGTTAAGTCCATTCACAGTTACCAATTCGTATCTATTCTTTCTCCTGCCAGCAGATGGGATAGTTCCATCCGAAGCTTTTCCAGATAGGCCATACGTCCCTCAAAATCTGATTCTCCATTCACCACTATTCCCATTCTTCTGGCATCCTCCAACTGATACGCTTCCACTGTATCGCCAGTTCCATCCTGGTAGACATACTCAATTCTCATCACAGGTGTTCCTTCATGGGTATTTGTATTAATTTTTTCTATATCTACCTCCAGCAAAAAGGAATAAAAGCTTCGGAAAAGAGCCTCATCTACTTCCTGTCCGTTTACTGTAACACGCAGTTGTTCTTCATCCCGTCCATTTTCACCTCGCATCAGAAGAAATAAAAATTCTTCCTCTCCCAGCTTCAGCTTCACCTGTTCCACCTTATTAATATCAGGAAGCAGCGCCAGTTCAAAAAATAAATCATCCGCGTCTGCATACAGGAAAGCCAGCTTATCTTCTGCTATTGTATACAACAGTTTAGAGCTGCTGCATATCATATATCTTTCTGTCCCATCTTCCACTGCAGCTCCTATGGTAAAAATATCCGTCACTCCATCATGGCATACCGTCATAACCATAACCGGATGATCCAGTCCATACGCCGCAGCTTCTGTATCCTGATACCACCCTTTTACGCTGTCCGCCGAAAATCCAAGCAGGGAACCAACCTCCTCATTCATCACCTTCAGTGAGGTTTTCACATGAATAGGACTGGTAAGTTCATAAGATGAGGTATAAGCCTGCTCCGGTTCCTCCGAAACCTTGATCCGAAGCGGTTCCTCCAAATCCGGCCTTTCAATCATGATTTCCGTAAGCCTCTCCGTCATTCTTTCCGCAGAAGAATCAAATGCGGGGATCAGGGAAGTGTCAAAATAAACAAAAGGAGAATATAACATCCAGTCCCCCTTCCCCTTTATGATGGAAAAAAGACCTTTTTCTCCTTCTTTACAGACATACCAGGAAGAAGTTCCTTCATTAAAGGATCCCAGATACAGTATAGTCTCCCCAAAGCTTCCCTGAATGCTCACCTTTGCCTCCGGCGTCTCCAGTCCATATACCTTTCTGTCAAAGGTATCCTCATAGATGATTTCCGCCTGTATAGTCAAAAGATTTCTCACTGCTGTCTCCAGGCGGCCCTCGTCCATTTCATAGCCCTCATAGCCAGTAAGCTTCCATTCGTTTCCATTTTTTACAATGTTGTAATTTCCTTCTCTATTTTCTATGCTAATTCCACTGACTTCTCCGGAAACAAAATCTGTCAGCATACAGGTTCCCCCTGAAGCTTCCATTTTTTCTTCTTCTCCCCGGGAAAGAAGGAATACAAGCACCGCAGATAAAATTATAAGGGTAATGCTAAGACCGAACAGCATATTCTTTTTTCCAGCCATTATAATCTCCTCCTGCGGACAGATACTGCGATACCTGTTACAAAACAAATACCGGGCAAAAGAATTCCCAGAACTATAGATACTGCGGTGTAGGAAGATTGGGTGATCTGCAACGGCTCCGATGCAAAGCTTACGCTGGGAATGCTAATCCCCCTCTGCTTTCCTGCCAGAGAATTGATAAGCTCCACAGTGAAATCTTTATTATTAAAGCTGCTGCTCACTGTCTGTGACGAAGTGAACATGGCTGTCGAAGCAAATGCCACAACATTAGAATGGTGTTCCTGTGTACCAATATATTTCAGACGGTCACCGATAACTGCAATTCCCAATCCTCCATCTATTGGAGGATTTCCTTCATTTATCGGAGGATTTCCTCCATTTATTGAAGGATTTTCTTTTCTTTCTCCGGTCAGTTCCCCGGTATCCAATTGATACAACGTGCAGCTTTCCGGTGCCCTCACAAGATACTGCGCAGTTCTGTTATCCTTTTCCTCCCATAGTATACTGAGCGGTCTGCAATAATAGCCTACAAAAAGCAGAGACGGATTTTTAACCTGGGAAAGATACGGCTGTGCCGCTTCCTCAAAGGCTGCCCCGAACATGAAGCCCTGCTTATCATATATATTCTTTTGATTTGTTTCTACTATAATGCTGTTCCCGATACCGATACCCCATTCTGAAAGAAAGCTCTCAAGGTTTGGCAGCTTCGGCTGGTTATGAGAGGCCACATAAATCAGTTTTTTTCCAAAGTTCCCCTCATTGTCCAGAAAACGATCCAGCTTTTCCAGCTCCTGCGCCGTATAGTCCGTCATTGGGGCAAACAGAAAGGCAATCTCTGCCTCCGGATCAATATCCTCCGTCACCATATTCTGTTCCGTAATTACATAATTATTTTCTTCCAGATAATTGACGATATCCGCGCAGCCTGTCTCGGAATGACCGGTAAGCACCGATACCCGCAGAACGGAATCTTCCGTAACGTAAAGGATTCCCGAGGTCAGCACCTGTTCTGCCTTTGATTTATAGGTATAGCTGTAATTGGAGTAATTCATTTCGGTCTCCACACAATCGTTGAGTGAAACCATTTTAATCCTTTTATCAGACTTTATAATGATGCTGTTGTTCTGTATCCCATAATCGGAATATTCAGCAGCAAGCTCCGGTTCCTTTAACAAATCGGCAAACCGGACCTGTATTCCCGCATTATGTCTTGCATACCCCTTAAGGATTTCATCTGTCTGCTTTCCATATTCTGTACTTCTCAAGTCCTCTTCATTATGGCATACAATAATTTCCACTGGCTGTGTCAATGGTTCCACAATGTTCAGGGAATCCTCTGAAAGCTCATACATACTATTTTCTGTCAAATCCATTGGGGGAAGCATATCCATAAGAAGGGTAAATATCATATTAAAAACAACCACCACGGCTATGAATACAACCGTTACGGTTACGGAAAACGCCGCATTCTTAATCCTTTTGTTTGCCGTCCATCGATTCTTATCCAAAACCCTTACTGTCAAAAACAGAAATACCAGCGTCACACTCAGGAAAAATACAACATGGGGCAGCTTCAGAAGCCCCGCTGTAAAATCATAATATCTTTGAGAAAAGGACAGAGCCGACAACGGCTTTTCCAGGAAAGAAAGCCCGGAGGGAAGCATTCCCCCCAAGCCGTCCAAAAGCATGATAAAGAGCATGCATGCAAAAGTCCCCACTGCCGCCAGCACCTGGCTTTCCGTCAGGGAGGATACGAACAGCCCAATGGCGAGAAGCGAGGCGCCCAGCAGAAGCAGGCCAAGAAAATTTCCCAGAAATATACTCCAAAGTGCAGAGGAAAAAGAGCTTAATACCGCGAAATAAATTACACAGACCGAAACTCCCAATACAAACAATGTATATGCTGCAAAAAATTTCCCCGCCACAATTCCATTCAGGGAAACCGGAGCTGTCATAAGGGCCTGATCGGTACGCATTCTTTTTTCTTCCGATAATAGCCTCATTGTAAACAGAGGCAGTGTCAACAGGACTACCACATACATATTGGAAAAAATACCTGATATATCGTTAGTGCCGTAATACTGTATCTGCATGAGCAAAAACTGCCCTCCGAACAAATAATATATGGCAAGACAAACATATCCCAGGGGATTTTTAAAATAAGAAGACAGTTCCTTGGTATATACTGCGCTCATTTTCTCTCCCCCTTTTCTTTTCCCGATTGATTTTCCCTGTAATTCGCTGCTGTCAGTTTAATAAAAATATCTTCCAGCTTCATCTCTCTGCTCTCAAGTCCCAGTAATCTCCAGCCATGTCCTGCCACACAGTCATAAACAGCACGGCGGACAGGGGTTTTTCCATCCGTCTCAAGCAAATAGGAAAACACATTATCTTCCACACTTCTTTCAAAGCTCACATCCCTTACCCCATTAATTGTCCTCAGACTTTCCGTAACCTCCTGGCGCGGCCCCTCCACCAATAACCTGAAGCTCCCCTGCCTGGAACCGTCTCCTTTTCTGTCCTCTGAGGTTCCCAGCTTTCTGGACAGGTTTTCTTCCGTATCATCAGCTGCCAGCCGGCCTTCGTTAATAATAATAATCCTGCCGCACACCGCCTGGATTTCCGGCAGGATATGAGAGGATAAAATTACAGTATGCTTTTTCCCCAGTTTACGGATCAATGCTCTGATTTCTATCATCTGATTAGGATCCAGCCCAACCGTCGGTTCATCAAGAATCAGTATTTTCGGATCTCCGATCATTGCCTGTGCTATTCCAACACGCTGTTTGTAGCCCTTGGAAAGATTCCGGATCAGCCTTTTTCGTACTTCTGTAATTCTCACCTGCTGACATATTCCGGTAATATGCTCTTCTCTCGTTCCGCCGCAGGATACCTTTTTCAGACGGTACATAAACCGCAGATATTCATCTACTGTCATATCCATGTATAAAGGAGGAATTTCCGGCAGATATCCAATACATTTCTTGGCTTCCATGGGATTCTCAGCCATATCCATACCGTTAATTCTTATCTCTCCTGACGAGGCGGACAGGTATCCGGTAAGCATATTCATAGTTGTGGATTTACCGGCGCCGTTCGGACCCAGGAATCCCAGTATTTCCCCTTCCTTCACAGTAAACGAGATATTATCTACGGCCAGCTTATCCCCATAGTATTTCGTCAGATTTTTTACTTCAATCAAATCCGTTTCCTCCGCCTTGTCACTTTTAACTCCTTGTGCAGCTCCGACTGAATGGTTACCTTTTTTACCCGCCCGGTTATGACTTGTGTACGCAGACTCTTACATACTTTGTTTCTGCCATATCTTTAAGAGCCATATCGTTCAGTTCATCCCCATTCAGCACTCGTCCTCTTTCCCATTTGCCTTCTTTGAATTTGCCCTCTTCCAGGCTTACAATTGTAATATATGTATTACTTCCCTTTTTCGGCAAAGGGGTAAACCGCACCTGACAGCCTGATATATAAAAACCGTTTTCCTCTCTGAAAATAATTCCGGCACTGCCCGGCTGCCCTGTTTTCCCAGGGAGATAATCCAGCTGAATATCATAACCATCCATAGAAATAATGGTTCCCTTTTCGTAAGGATTCCTTCTGATAAAACCGGTCATCCGGTCTGTTCCCCGCCATTTCAGCAGAAGCGGATAAAGTTCATTCAGAACCTGATAGCTCCTTACAAGATAAGGTCCGGTCCCCCGGCAGGAAAACCCATCCACTTCTATATTCAGTGCAGCAAGAAGCGAAGCTTCCGGCCCTTCCATCTCCTCCTTCAGGAAATCTTCTACGGCAAACGGTGAAAATCCAATAGCATTCATTCCGCCCAAAGCATAAAAGGCATTGGATGCAGTAACCGGATCTCTTCTCGCCTCCGGAATAAACAGCGTATTTCCGCACACACTGTATTCCTCACATACGCCTTTCAGATCAGGCAGATAAATATCCGGTGCTATCAGATCAAGAGAAGGAGCTGCTTTCTTCCAGAGAGGAATCAGTTTGCCAACAGGTCCTCCTGAAGGATAGCATCCCGGCCGGTCAGGGTGCTGTTCCAGCCAGGCATTCACATACATTGGCAGAGGATAAATGTTTTTTCCCGCTGACGCGATTTCTTCCACATCCTTTGCGTAATGATAAGCCATAAAATATTCCGGCGCATCTTCGCCCAATACTTGTTCCCAACTGCCATCCTTTCCATACAGCTCACGGATTTCCTCCGGCACTGTTTTTTTATATTCTTCCTGCGCTGTCTCAGAATAATCCCTTTCCGCCTTCAGAAAGCCGATTTCATTTTCCACCTGAACCATAATGACAGTTTGTTCTTTCTCATCCTTTTCACGCAGAAACTTCATTAGCCTGCAGAATGCCTTTTTGTCTGCTTCCACAGCTTCCCTGCAGAAAGGAGAAACCGTATTGGATGGTCTTCCTGTCCCATAGCATGCCCTGAAAAAACGCCTGTCATCTTCTTTTACCCATGAAGGTACATAAAAACTTTCCCCGTTTTTCCATAAACCGAACCATAATAATACAACTCTTACCTTTTCTCTCCTGGCTTGCGAAAGAATACCATCCAGAAGCGTAAAATCGAAACAGCCCTCCCGGGCTTCTATACTCTCCCAGGCCACCGGCAGTATCACAGTGTTCATCTTAAACTGACGAATATATGGCCAGACCTCCTTTTCCATAAATTCCAGACTGGAGGAAGAAGAATTATGAAGTTCTCCCCCCAGTATCAGAAAGGGCTCGCCCTGTACATATAATACCGGAATTCCATTGGAATCCGGCGCAATACAGGGAATTCTTTTTTTTACTGTTTCCATATCCTGCTCCTATCTGCGCATATTCCTTTCATTGAAAATGAATAAGCGCCACCCCATATTCAGGAATATCAAATTCTACTTTGATTCCAGTTTCTGTTTTCTGTACAACAAGTGTTTCTCTTCCGATTACGGATGCCTGATACAGCCTTCCCAATTGATCTGCATCCGGATATTCCGGACATCCCATTTCCTCCCACAGCTTTCTTGAATTTCCATGCTCCTCATCAATCCGAAAAATTTCTGCGCAGGAAATATCGCAGTTATCTATACTAAGCTCAATAGTTTCTTTTACGACCGGCTGTTCCAGGATCTGCTGATTATATGCCAGAACACAAAGACCGCCGTCACACCCTGATGCCGCAAACATTCCCACAGTTCCCTGTTCTTCCGTCACAGGATATCTTTCACCGCCCAACTGATGAAGCAGTTCAAGGGCACGGTAAGTTGGCTTTGGTATTCCATGTACTGTCTGCAGCCCAAATCCGCCGTGATATTCTCCGCAATGCTGCGCATGCTCCTCGAAAATATCCGTAAAGGTCCAGAAGGAATATGCATCTACCAGGCCGATATTATCAATTATGGTCTTCGTTACAAGTGCTGCACTGTATGGATAATCATGTACATCATCCGGCAGAGATGCTGAGGTATTCCATTCCGTATAATAAAGCGGATAAGCTCCGGCTTCCTTCCTGGCTCTTTCCGTCATCTCTTTTAAAATTCCCCTCCGATAGACAGTTGCCTGCTTACGTATCTCCTCCGAATTGCCCTCTTCGGCTTTTCTTTCTATATCGGCAAAGAAATCCTCCAGACTCATTCCGCTGTTCCAGAGCGGATCATCCGTAGGATAATGATGTGTAGATATAAAATCCAGAGGTACCCTGTTCTGCGCACAATAATCGATCAACTCAGGTATCCACGCATTGATAGCAGTTGCCGGCCCTCCAACCTGCAGCTGTGCGTCCACGGACTTAATTGCCCTGACCGTATGTTCATAAAGAGTAAAATAATCCTTTTGATCTCCGGCAAAAAAGAATTTCAGATTAGGTTCGTTCCATACCTCAAAATACCACTGGCGCACTTCAGCCAGACCATATCTGCTGATGAAATGTCTCATCATTTTTACAATAAATTCATCCCAGACCTGATAATCTTTTGGTACCGTAACATTTCCCCGATAGTGGAAACAGGTTTGGGTACCGGAAGCAAAAGGCGTAGGCATAAACCCTATTTCCATAAAAGGCTTCATCCCTATGCTCAGAAGGAAATCAAATATATTATCAATATTAAAGAAATTATAAGTATACTCCCCCGGCCTGTTTTCCTGTACCACACACATATCATCATCAAGGATTCCATGGAATCTGACATACTGAAAACCTATATCTCCTGCCGCTTGTTTAAGCTGTTTTCTGTAATCCTCACGAAGCGCCGTATAACCATGGCAAGACCCCACACATTTTTCCCAATAATGCGGAAAAGCTGTTCTTGGCGCTTCCGCGTCCACATAAAATTTCAGTGTCCCCATAAAATTAAACCTCCCATTCTCCAATACAAACCGGCCATAACCCCAGACACAGTAAGTATCATTTTATTTTCACAGTTACAATCTAATGATATTAAAACACACAGGTTTTATATAGTTATTAATTTGTCCAGTTTTAGTCCTATTTTGCTGGACAGCAATGCTTCACTCTGCTAAAATGAGTACGGTTAGACCGGACACATTTTCCCATGCGGAGGGATTTATATGATATATCAGGAAACATATCAGGCGGGCGGGGATCCCACCAAACTTAATATAAGCGGTGTGCTCTACACTCATAATTTATCTACATTTTTACCCCCCCC
>PPYE01311851.1_pt1 | contig 32228 bp, 30 predicted proteins | sample 1559881 | NCBI WGS metagenome assembly PPYE01 (sample SAMN08240022, study PRJNA423297) | Human gut metagenome, whole genome shotgun sequencing project.
CGATAGCGGTTATAGCCGGTGACCGAATTATCCAGCGCCAGATACTCAACCTGTTGCAATACTGTATGTTGCGCATCGCGGTACTTTGGATTTTTGCGTGCAGTAATCTTTTCGTTAACTACCCATTTATCAAGCACAAAGGCACCGTTGTAAACCATGTTCTCTGGCTTACTCCAGCTATCGCCATGTTTAGCGATGACATGATGAGGAACCGGGAACAGCGTCGGCCAGGCGAGCATCGTCGTGAACCAAGGAACTGGCTGCTCAAGCGTAACTTCAAGAGTACGATCATCCGTCGCTTTGACACCCAGCGATGTAACATCTGCTTTACCCGCAACAATAGCCGCGGCATTGTTAATGTGCGCCTGTGCCAGATAGCCAGCAAAAGGACTTGCCGTTTTCGGGTCAACCGCGCGCTGCCAGCCGAGGACAAAATCCTCTGCCGTCAGAGGCTGACCGTCTGACCACTGCAAACCGCTACGCAGATGGAAAATATAGCGCTTGCCGTCGTCAAGTATCTCCCAGCGTTCAGCCTGAGCGGGCTGCACCTGGCCTTCACCGTCCATCCATACCAGACCTTCAAACAGATCCAGCACAATCTGCGCGGCAGTATTCTCCTCTACCTTTTGCGGGTCGAGCGTGCCTGGGTCGCTATGATTGTTGTAACGAAAGACTTGTTGCGGGGCGAGCGGTGTGTTGGCGGGAACGTCAGCAGCGTAGAGAGGAGCCGCACTTACCAGGCTGACCAGCCATAATAAATTTCGCGTATACATGGTATTCCTTACCGGAGAAATTATAAGCCCGACAACAATACGCCTGTGGCATTGTTTGCTCAAACTTATCGCGAGTGATTTGGCTCACACTCCGGTAAAGATTCCCCATCACGCCAACGGCACATAAATATCCGTTTCCAGTCGCCGCTCTGTCATCCCTTCGGCAAGATTGGTGTAGTGAAACAGGATCGGGGCTTTGCGCATTTTTTCGCCGCTTGCAGGTAGCCAGTGGCGAATGATGCCCCATATCGTATGTGAAATATCGTCCAGCTCGCCAACATGGCGGGCAACAGCATAACGCCCACCGGTAAGTTCGCCATTACTCACGCCATAACGATTATCGGGGATCGGTTCGCTAACGCTGCCGCAGATATCAAAGCGAAACGCTTCCGGTGCGGTGGTGGCAGGGTCGTCCCAGGCGACGCCAAAAGTCTGGCTTTGGTTAACAGGAGAAAGCCCCGTCTCTTTACGCCACATGATAAATTTCGCCACGCTGTAGTTGAGCAACTCAGGGCTACAGCGGTGCGGCAACATCGCCACAGGGATTGATGGGAAATCGATAATATTTACATCCAGTGTCAGGTTTGTCATTTTGCCTCCCTGCGAAATTATTCCCGGGAACGCGTCCCGGGAGCGGTAACAATTACGGATTTACTTTGCGGATCTGTTTGACGTCAATTTCAACAGAGTTCCAGTCTTTATCGACTTCCCCCTGAATCTCAACCGTATCTTTCGGCGTCACCGTCACGCCGTTCCAGCGTTTGTGGTCGATATCAACATTGATAGTACCGCTGGCATCTTTGAACACGTAGAGATCGTCAGAGATGCGTTCAACGATATTGCCGCGTAGGGTTACCCAGGTGTCGTCACGCAGGGATTTTGCGCTTTCTACGGTCGTTACGCTGCCGTTCGGCCCCTGGAATCCTCCGGCCTGACTTTGCGTTGCCGATGGGCCAGAAAAACCTCCCTGCTCTGCTGCCATAACCGGTGCACTGCACAGGGCCATTACTGCGATTACTGCTGCGAATTTTTTCATGTTTATTACTCCCTTTAATGTCTGTTTCCGAGCATTTAACAAGATAGTCCTTAACAACTTCTTAAGGGAAAAAAATAAAATTTAATGCTGTACAGAGCGCGTTACAACACGGTTTACTGGCAGCAAATACGGTTATCGCAGGGATGAAAAAATGCGAATTTTACTGATAGAAGATGACATGCTGATTGGCGACGGCATCAAAACGGGCCTTAGTAAAATGGGTTTTAGCGTCGACTGGTTTACACAAGGTCGTCAGGGAAAAGAAGCGCTATATAGCGCGCCTTATGATGCGGTGATCCTGGATTTAACCTTACCAGGCATGGATGGTCGCGATATTTTGCGCGAATGGCGAGAAAAAGGTCAGCGTGAGCCTGTATTGATCCTGACTGCGCGCGATGCGCTGGCGGAACGTGTAGAAGGGCTGCGTCTGGGAGCTGACGATTATCTGTGTAAACCTTTTGCGTTGATAGAAGTCGCCGCCAGGCTGGAAGCTCTGATGCGCCGAACCAACGGCCAGGCCAGCAACGAGCTGCGCCACGGCAACGTCATGCTCGACCCCGGCAAACGTATCGCCACGCTGGCTGGCGAACCCTTAACGCTGAAACCAAAAGAATTTGCCCTGCTGGAATTACTGATGCGTAACGCTGGTCGGGTACTGCCGCGCAAACTGATTGAAGAGAAACTGTATACCTGGGACGAAGAGGTCACCAGTAATGCCGTTGAAGTGCATGTGCATCATCTGCGACGCAAACTCGGTAGTGATTTTATTCGTACCGTTCATGGTATTGGCTACACATTAGGTGAGAAATGAAATTTACCCAACGTCTTAGTCTGCGAGTCAGGCTGACGCTAATCTTTTTAATTCTGGCCTCGGTGACCTGGCTGCTTTCCAGCTTTGTCGCCTGGAAACAAACAACGGATAACGTCGATGAGTTGTTCGACACCCAACTGATGCTGTTTGCCAAACGGTTAAGTACGCTCGATCTCAACGAAATCAACGCGGCGGATCGCATGGCACAGACGCCAAATAAATTAAAACACGGTCATGTTGATGACGATGCGCTGACCTTTGCCATCTTTACCCACGACGGCAGAATGGTCCTTAACGATGGCGATAACGGAGAAGATATTCCCTATAGCTATCAGCGGGAAGGTTTTGCTGACGGGCAACTGGTCGGTGAAGACGATCCCTGGCGTTTTGTCTGGATGACCTCACCTGATGGCAAATATCGCATCGTTGTGGGTCAGGAATGGGAATACCGTGAAGACATGGCGCTGGCGATTGTTGCCGGACAATTGATCCCGTGGCTGGTCGCACTGCCGATTATGTTAATCATCATGATGGTACTACTGGGTCGTGAACTCGCGCCGCTGAACAAACTGGCGCTGGCACTACGTATGCGTGACCCAGACTCGGAAAAACCACTAAACGCGACGGGCGTACCCAGCGAAGTGCGCCCACTGGTTGAGTCGCTAAATCAACTGTTCGCCCGCACACATACGATGATGGTTCGTGAACGACGCTTTACCTCCGACGCAGCTCACGAACTTCGTAGCCCGTTAACGGCGCTGAAAGTGCAAACCGAAGTTGCTCAGCTCTCTGACGATGATCCGCAGGCGCGGAAAAAAGCGCTGCTCCAATTACATTCCGGGATCGATCGCGCTACTCGTCTGGTTGATCAACTGCTCACGCTATCGCGGCTGGACTCACTGGATAACCTTCAGGACGTCGCGGAGATCCCGCTTGAAGATCTCCTGCAATCGTCGGTGATGGATATTTACCACACGGCGCAGCAGGCGAAAATTGACGTGCGACTGACACTCAAAGCCAACGGCATCAAACGCACCGGACAACCGCTATTGCTAAGTTTGTTGGTGCGAAATTTGCTGGATAACGCCGTGCGCTACAGTCCACAAGGTAGCGTGGTAGACGTCACGCTGAATGCCGATAATTTCATCGTGAGGGATAACGGCCCCGGTGTGACACCAGAGGCATTGGCGCGAATTGGCGAACGCTTCTATCGCCCACCCGGACAAACCGCTACCGGCAGTGGACTTGGGCTATCGATTGTCCAGCGAATCGCCAAGCTGCATGACATGAATGTTGAATTTGGGAATGCGGAACAAGGTGGATTTGAGGCGAAGGTAAGCTGGTAATTCCCGCATAAAGAGTTTTCTTAAGATAAGAATAATAAGTGGTGTCAGAAGAAAAAATGCTGCAATCATTGCTTGCAATATACGATCTTCGCCTGAAACAGAAGGTATACTGCAAATATTGTCTCCCGACTCAAGCATCCAGTCATACTTATTGAAAGCAAAAAAAGAATCTATTAACCAATAAGTAAGCATTATATATAATAGTGCTTCAAATATTGATAGTAGTTGTTTTTTTAACATATCTGATTACTCATTAATCAATTTTTTGATATGTTCTCTAATCTCTAACAACCTCATACCATAAGAGATGAATTTATAATCATCTGTATCACGCGCAGGCAAATTATTAATTAAACAAATAAAAAAGCCCAAATCTCGTTCAACACCACGATTATATCTAATACCAGCCATAATATACTGCTCATTCGTCATATACAGTGTTGCCGAAGAGGGATAATCAAAAAGGACAAGATCTCTTAAATAAGTAGCAGCAATTTGAAAGGTAAAATCATCCTCCATTAGGCATGTCGCTAACTCTAACTGATTTCTGGTAGTTAATTCTGAAGGGTCTAGACCTAGAGTAATCGCTGCGGTTCGTATTTGTATACCCATTAAGCCAAATGATGTTTTATTTTCAGGCATATCTAACAATCCCATCATTCTTTTTGTTTCATATATCTGAAACTTATAATTTTCAGGCATACCTCCTGACTCAATCCAGGCCACGCCGCCCAGTAACTCTGGACGAATTCCAGCGGCGTATGCATGTTTAATTATTTTGTCTCTATTATATTGTACATATGCATCTTTATAAGCATTTAAATAATATACTCCTGAACGGCGACGCGAATCATTTTTTCCTAACTTCCAGAGTAAAACGTCCATTTCATCCCATTTACGGAACTTCGCTTGTGGAATTGTACAATATCTATTTTTTATAGTGAGATCGCTTTTCATATTTAAAAAATCCTTTCTTCCCAACAACTATATGATTCCGTACTCGCGATATGGTGCTTCCATGTTATATTTTTATAATTAAGAACAATGACCTCTTCCGGCTGATTACCCGCATGTGTAATTGAGTGTGGATAACATGTCAGAATATTCGATAAATGTGCTCCTTGCAATTCAATTGTGTAAAACCTTTCAATACAACCGCCAGAATTAACTCTATAAAAATTAAATACAGCTGATAACTCTTCATTTTCAGAAAGAGCGGCATTTAATAAAGGGGAGGATTTATCTATTGGCTTGTAAAATTTTATGGGGTGATGCACTACATTATACTCTCGACTTAAAGAATGGTCGAACTGTAAAACAAAAATTTCATCCACATGATTTATTTGATATTTATTACCAATAGATGCATACGAACCACAACCCTCAGAGATCAAACCTTGTATTTTCCCTTTAATTGATAAGTATATGATATTTGACATATATATTCTCCATAATCATTTTTTCCGAAAAACTCCTGTATCATTTGCATAATACATCTCTCCTGTGGGAGCTTATGGGAAGTTGATTTAAGTATTGTCATTTTCAGAAAATATTTATCCCGCATCGGTGAATCAGAGAAAGATCAGACTTTTGCTAAATTCGCAAAAGACTTTGCACATTTTGCTAATTTCACCGTACCGCTCTGTGACGTACTATAGTCTCTGGGCTGATGTGGTGATCTGGCAGATGCCAGGCTGGTGGATGGGCGCGCCGTGGACAGTGAAAAAATATATTGATGATGTATTCACCGAAGGTCACGGGACTCTGTATGCCAGCGATGGTCGTACCCGCAAAGATCCATCAAAAAAATACGGTTCCGGCGGCCTGGTACAGGGCAAAAAATATATGCTTTCACTGACCTGGAACGCACCAATGGAAGCCTTCACCGAAAAAGATCAGTTCTTCCACGGCGTTGGTGTTGACGGTGTGTACCTGCCGTTCCATAAAGCAAACCAATTCCTTGGCATGGAACCGCTGCCGACATTTATCGCTAATGACGTGATAAAAATGCCTGATGTTCCCCGCTATACTGAAGAATATCGCAAGCATCTTGTGGAAATTTTTGGTTAACTAGAGCTCTGGCTTTAGAAGGAGTTAACCATGATTACAGTAATCGCAGAAATCCGTACTCGTCCTGGTCAACATCACCGTCAGGCAGTGTTGGATCAGTTTGCTAAAATCGTTCCAACCGTACTGAAAGAAGAAGGTTGCCACGGCTATGCGCCAATGGTGGATTGCGCTGCTGGCGTGAGTTTCCAGTCTATGGCACCGGATTCTATCGTGATGATTGAGCAGTGGGAAAGCATCGCGCATCTTGAAGCGCATCTGCAAACCCCGCACATGAAAGCATATAGCGAAGCCGTAAAAGGTGACGTGCTGGAGATGAATATTCGTATCCTGCAGCCGGGGCTTTGACATTTCTAAAAAGAGGCCGGTGCTGCTACCGGTCTCAGCCCAGATTAGCCATTCTTTCTTCCCGTTTTCAGTCCTCGATGGAAATCGTTAATTCGCTTAATGGTTTTAACCGCACGCTGCGGCACTGCGGAAGCTACCGACCAGACAATCATTTCCAGACACAACAATACCGTACCATGTAGCGGCGTTTTCCCTTTTTCATCCCCGCGCGGAACATGAATCACGATACTGGCGTCTTTGCTAAAACGTGAATCCAGCGCGTTTGTCAGCAAAATAACAGGGATCCCCAGCCGCCTCGCCTCACGAAGCGTTGTCAGCCCTTCCCGGTGCGCAGATTTTTGCGCCATCATGATCAGAACATCGCCACGTTGAAGCGCGATCAGTTGCTCGGCAAGGCCAATACCCGTACGGTTTAGTGCCGTGGCAGGCAAACCTATGCGGTTGAATAGTCGTGCGGTATAGTCCGCCAGAATACCCGAAGCGCCAATACCAAAAATAGCGACTTGCCGTGCCTGCACCAACAACGCTACAGCTTGCGCAAGCGCGTGGCGGTTTTCAGGCTCTGACAGGACATTACAGGTATACAAATGCCCTTCAAGAACAAAGTCGATTGCGGTGTTAACATCGCTCGTCAAGTTACTCACCGTCGTAGACATCTTTTCGCTGGAACTAAGGGCTGGACCAAGCCACTGTTCCAGAGTGCGTTTCAGATCACGCAGCCCGGCAAACCCCAGGGCCTGTATAGCCCTGATAACTGTGGCATCGGAAGTGTTCAACGTGGCCGCAATTTCCATCGCCGTTTGCTCGAGTACCACTTCACGATGCTCATTAATGTAGCTGGCGACAGCTCTTAACCCAGGCGTTAACTGACTCGCGCGAGTGCGAAAACGCTCACCAAAAATATCAACCCGCGCTTTATCTTTCTGGATCATTTAGCCTCCGGTAGAGGTCGCCCTGCAATTTGTGATTGTATCTGCGCAGCAATCAGCCCCAGAGATGCAAAGGAGTTAGAAATTGCCTCTTCACGAGAAATCAGCACATAACGCCCGGAACGACAGGCAGTCAGAAACTGACACCATCCCGGCATGACTTTTTCCATTGCTGCCAGCTCATCCTGAGGTTTACCACCGGTGTCACCGCGCCAGGTTGCAAAAACAAAATCGGCATCCAGTTCAGGTAAACGCTCCGCGCTCACATCCATTCGCCCACCTTCAGGAATGCTCTCAATCAGCGGCGGAAAACGAAAACCCGCATCGCGTAATACCCGCCCCAGCGAATGATAGCTATGCATCACATTAATTTTTCCCTGGTTTGCCTGAATCACCGATACCGTTATTTTTTGGCTGTCCAGCGTCGCCTTCAGCGCATTGATTTGTGCCTGATAGCGGCGTTCAAGTATCGCCAGCTGCGACTGCGTTCCTGTAAGTTCTGCCAGCTTGCGATAGATTTCTGGCGCCCCCCCTTTGAGATGATCAATGCTCACCGTGGGCGCAATTTTTTCAAGTTGTTCAATGGGCGTATTACGGGTCGGTTCTGTGATGATCAGGTCAGGCTTTGCCGCCACAATCGCTTCAATATCAATATCAGCGGTACCAATAAAGGCGATCGATGAATTATCAAAGTCGACACCTGTCAATAACGCGCCAGATCGAATGAAATGGCTACCGTCAGGCCGAGTTCGCCCGTGGCTGGCGACAGGAGGTACACCGAGCTCAATCAGAGGAATAGTGATATCAAGATCGTGTAAAGAGACAATTCTCTTTGGATGAGCAGGAACAGTGACTTTGCGCCCTAAATCATCAGTAAATACCTGAACAGGTTCTGTTGCACGGGAAAAAAATGACAACAGTATCAGCAGAGAAAAAAATAAACGCATATCACTCCCGTTAAAAACTGTTCCTGCGCTGCCAGAGCAGTAGCAAAAAAAATGGTCCACCAATCAGTGAGATAATGATTCCGGCAGGCAGTTGCAAAGGCAAAAAAGCCAAACGACCAATGCTATCCGCCAGAATAACTAACAACGCCCCCGATACCGCGCTCCCCAGCAGTAATGTCGTCTGCCCGCCACGTAGAATAAAACGTGATATATGGGGTGCTATCAATCCGACAAAACCGATGTTACCAACACACGAAACGCAGACGGCTGTCAGAATTATGGGGGCGGCGACACGTAACAACGCCAGACGAGAACTATCCACCCCTAACCCGGTTGCAACCTGATGACCAAGCAGAGCGATATCCGCCGTCCTGGCGGTGAACAGCAATAAAAGAGTGGCTGGCAACATCCAACAGGCTGAAATACCGACTAACATCCAGTTAGCTGCATGCAGGCTTCCCGATAACCACATCAATGCAGTTTGTACATCTCGAACATCTGCAGTGGTCATAAATACACCGATACCGGCGGCGAAAAACCAGGAAACACCAATACCAATCAGAACAAATCGCGGGCGGGAAATATCGCGCGCACAAAAAATCACGATTAAAGCCACCAACAGGCCACCAGCAAGACCAGCCACTGGACGCCAGAACATTCCCAGCATTGGAAACTGGAAAATCAGCCACAGCACAGCCACGCTACATCCTTCTTTGACGCCGATTAAACCAGGATCGGCAAGGCCGTTACGTGCAATGGATTGCATTGCGGCCCCTGCCATTCCTAACATGGCCCCGCATAGCAATGCCATGATGACTCTCGGCAAGCGAATATCCTGCACAATATAACGTGCGTCTGTGCTTACGTTTTCTGGAGCAAACAACGCTCGTCCTACTTCCGATGCCGGAACAGAGAAAGAACCCTGCATCAGACCGAATATCAGTATTCCAACCGCAATGGGGCCAGCAATCGATACGGCTGCGCCACAGAGCAACGCGATCGCAAGCAGGGTAAATGTTCGCGTGCGGAGTACAGAGACGCCCAGCCCCTGCGCCATGCGATCGCCCAGTGCCAACATGTTAAGGGAGGGTGCAAGGTAAAGGGCTAACACAAATCCCCCCAGAGAAAACCAGGCGGACGTACCCAGCGTCGCCCAATCCTGCCCCGCTAAATCACCTGCTAGCCATGCCCGCATCGCCAGCAGTGTTTGTTCGTCAAGAATCAGGATTGCAGCCGTTATTGAGGACACGAACGCCGATAGCGCCACGCCGCATAAAGTAACTTTCATTGGCGTTACCCCTGAACGCCCTGCGGAGGAAAGCAGCAATATCAACAGGAACAATAACGCGCCCCCCGTAGATGCCAGCAGTGGGCGTCCAACCGGAAAGGCCAGTCCAAGCGCACTGGCGGCAACGACAGCAAGAGCGGCTCCGGCATTTAAGCCTAAAATATGTGGCTCCCCCAATGGGTTACGAATGACAGCCTGCAACAAAGCACCAGCAACACCAAGAGAAGCACCGGTAAGCAATGCTGCCGCTAAACGCGGCAAACGGAGTCTTACAATTACGTTGTGATCGAAGTTTTGCGGATCAAAATGAAGAAATGCCTGCAACACCGTTTGTGGTGCAATAAATCGGGCACCAATCCCTGGATATACCACGCATCCCACCAGCAGTAAGGCGAGGAAAATTACAGTAACCAGCCCTGTGCGCATCATACTTTTTCTACACCACGAAACGGCATGAAGAACGGCTTTCCCGTCAGAGGATTTATTGATGCGTGAACATCAACGTCAAAGACAGCTTTTACCAGTTCAGGCGTGCAATGCTCCCCCTCATTCAACACACGCACCACTTTCCCCTGGCGTAAAAATATCAACGTATCGCCATAATTGACGGCAAAATTCAGATCATGCAACACCACGACGACTGTACGCCCGTGATGACGCGTTAAATCATGTAATAACTCAAGAATTTCAACCTGATAACGTAAATCAAGCCAGGTTGTGGGTTCATCCAGCAGGATATAAGGCGTCTTTTGCGCCAACACCATCGCAATCCAGCAACGCTGGCGCTGCCCACCAGAGAGTTTTTCAACAGGTAAATGTGCAAACTCCTGCGTACCGGTTAATTTCAGGGCCTCTTCCACCGCCTGCTCGTCGGCGTCGCTCCATTGACGTATGAAATTTTGCCAGGGAAAACGCCCACGCGACACCAGTTCATAAACGGTTAAGCCCTCCGGCAATAATGGCGACTGCGGCAAGATCCCAAGTCTACGGGATAACGCTTTCGTTGGTTGCTCGTGAATCGCTTTGCCATCAAGCAATATCGAACCGCCCATGGGTTGCAAGATACGTGCAATGGTGCTGAGCAACGTCGACTTTCCACAGCCGTTTGCCCCAACCAGAACGGTCATTTTTTCTGTGGGAACGGAGAAAGAAACACCATCAACAATGATCTTCTTGTGATACCCGGCAGAAACATTGTCGAGGATCAGCCCCTGCCCTTTTGCGTTATGTGCCACGTGTACGCCAACTTAATCAAAGACAAACAAAAATAAAACTCATTCTCCTTTGAGAGTTTGACGCCACAAAATGTAGTAGTCAAGCAGTTAAAAGCCACACAAAAACAAGGTAAATAACAGGTAAACTATTTTTATACATAAAAATAAAAACATTAAATATCAATAAATTAAAAGCAATCAAGTTGTATAAACTTTTCATAAAAACACATGTAGCAATTTTTTGTTATTTCTCATTTACTACTACATTACTGCGTGATTGAATGATTCTCAATTACATATCCGATGGCGAAATAACAAACGGATAGTGCTTAGTGAGCAATAAGAAACAATTTTCACTCGCGACAATCCGCGAGTTTTTGGGATAACAGACTAAATGGCTATGTTCACACCTTCATTCTCAGGACTCAAAGGTCGGGCGCTCTTTTCACTGCTTTTTGCGGCACCGATGATTCATGCAACAGACTCTGTAACGACCAAAGATGGCGAAACAATCACTGTTACAGCAGATGCAAATACCGCAACTGAGGCAACCGATGGTTATCAACCTCTGAGCACCTCCACGGCGACATTAACCGATATGCCGATGCTGGATATCCCGCAGGTGGTCAATACGGTTAGCGATCAGGTTCTGGAAAACCAGAATGCGACAACGCTGGATGAGGCGCTTTATAACGTCAGTAACGTGGTACAGACCAATACATTAGGCGGGACTCAGGATGCTTTTGTACGCCGTGGGTTTGGCGCAAACCGGGATGGCTCCATCATGACCAACGGTCTGCGAACCGTACTTCCTCGTAGTTTCAACGCCGCAACAGAGCGTGTGGAAGTGCTAAAAGGCCCGGCCTCCACGCTGTATGGCATTCTCGATCCTGGCGGACTGATTAACGTCGTGACCAAGCGCCCGGAAAAAACATTCCATGGTTCGGTTTCAGCCACCTCCTCCAGTTTTGGTGGCGGCACTGGGCAACTTGATATCACAGGTCCCATTGAAGGCACTCAGCTGGCGTATCGCCTTACCGGGGAAGTGCAGGATGAAGATTACTGGCGAAACTTCGGTAAAGAGCGCAGTACATTTATTGCCCCGTCACTCACCTGGTTTGGTGATAATGCAACAGTAACCATGCTCTATTCCCATCGGGACTATAAAACTCCATTCGATCGTGGAACGATTTTCGACCTTACGACGAAACAGCCCGTAAACGTTGATCGAAAAATACGTTTTGACGAACCGTTTAATATTACAGATGGTCAGTCCGATCTGGCGCAACTCAACGCAGAATATCATCTCAATAGCCAGTGGACAGCGCGCTTTGATTACAGCTACAGCCAGGATAAATACAGCGATAATCAGGCGCGTGTTACCGCGTATGATGCAACGACAGGAACACTGACACGGCGTGTTGATGCAACTCAGGGATCTACCCAGCGTATGCATGCTACTCGTGCGGATCTGCAAGGGAATGTTGATATTGCCGGATTCTATAATGAGATTCTGGGTGGGGTGTCATATGAATATTATGATCTTCTGCGTACAGATATGATTCGCTGTAAAAAAGCTAAAGATTTCAATATATACAACCCTGTTTATGGTAATACCAGCAAATGTACAACGGTTTCGGCGTCGGACAGCGATCAGACGATCAAACAGGAGAGCTACTCAGCGTATGCACAGGACGCGCTCTATCTGACCGATAACTGGATTGCCGTCGCCGGGATCCGCTATCAGTATTACACGCAATATGCGGGTAAAGGCCGTCCTTTTAATGTCAATACTGACAGCCGCGATGAACAATGGACGCCCAAACTGGGGTTAGTCTACAAACTGACGCCATCGGTATCCTTATTTGCCAATTATTCGCAAACATTTATGCCGCAGTCGTCAATTGCCAGCTACATTGGCGATCTTCCACCAGAATCATCTAATGCTTACGAAGTCGGGGCAAAATTCGAGCTATTCGATGGTATCACCGCAGATATTGCGCTGTTTGATATCCATAAACGTAATGTGTTGTATACCGAAAGTATTGGTGATGAAACCATCGCCAAAACGGCAGGCCGCGTTCGTTCAAGAGGGGTAGAAGTCGACCTTGCGGGAGCATTAACTGAAAACATTAATATCATTGCCAGCTACGGCTATACCGATGCAAAGGTTCTGGAAGATCCTGATTATGCAGGGAAACCATTGCCGAATGTTCCTCGTCATACCGGTTCGCTATTCCTGACCTATGATATTCATAACATGCCAGGCAATAACACACTGACGTTTGGCGGTGGCGGACATGGTGTAAGCCGTCGTTCGGCAACCAATGGGGCTGACTATTATCTGCCAGGCTATTTTGTTGCCGATGCCTTCGCCGCATACAAAATGAAATTGCAGTATCCGGTCACACTGCAATTAAACGTCAAAAACCTGTTTGATAAAACGTATTACACCTCTTCCATCGCCACAAATAATCTGGGCAACCAGATTGGCGATCCGCGTGAAGTGCAATTCACGGTGAAAATGGAATTTTGATCAAAAAAGCCCGGTATACACTTGTATACCGGGCTATGTTTTATTCTTCTGGCGGGAGGATTATCAGACCTCAATCTCTGCCATGTCGCCTTTGTAGAGCGGTGGCAGTGCAACGTAAACGTGACCGTGTTTCACCAATGCGCGGAAGTGTTTTACAAACAAAGCGCAGAGCAGCGTGGCAATGTGCAGACCATCGGAGTCAGCATCCGCCAGGATACAGATCTTGCCGTAACGAAGCTGGCTCAAATCGTCGCTGTCAGGATCGATACCGATAGCTACCGAAATATCGTGCACTTCCTGCGAAGCCAGCACTTCGTCGGAAGAGACTTCCCAGGTATTAAGGATCTTACCTTTCAGTGGCATGATCGCCTGATATTCGCGATCGCGCGCCTGCTTGGCAGATCCGCCTGCGGAGTCACCTTCCACAAGGAATAGTTCGGTACGGTTAAGATCCTGCGCGGTACAGTCAGCCAATTTACCAGGCAACGCCGGGCCGCTGGTTAGCTTTTTACGCACCACTTTTTTAGCCGCACGCATACGACGCTGGGCGCTGGAAATCGCCATCTCTGCCAACAGCTCCGCCGCCTGAACGTTCTGGTTCAGCCACAGGATGAAGGCATCTTTCACCACGCCCGAAACGAATGCCGCACACTGACGCGAAGAGAGACGTTCTTTGGTCTGCCCGGCAAACTGCGGATCCTGCATTTTTACTGACAGCACATAGGCGCAGCGATCCCAGATATCTTCCGCCGACAGCTTTACACCGCGCGGCAGAATGTTGCGGTATTCACAGAACTCACGCATCGCGTCCAGCAGGCCCTGACGCAGGCCATTAACATGGGTACCGCCCTGCATCGTTGGGATCAGGTTGACGTAGCTTTCGGTCAGCAGTTCACCGCCTTCCGGCAGCCACAGTAGCGCCCAGTCCACCGCTTCAGTATCGCCAGCGAAATTACCGATAAACGGTTTTTCTGGCAGCGTCGGTAAACCGTTTACCGCTTCCGCCAGGTAATCATTCAGACCGTCCTGATAGCACCAGCGCTGTTCGGTGTTGTTGATCTCATCTTTAAAAGTGATCTCAACGCCCGGGCACAGTACCGCTTTGGCTTTCAGCACATGCGTCAGGCGTGAAACAGAAAAACGCGGGCTGTCAAAGAAGGTTTCATCCGGCCAGAAGTGCACGCTGGTACCGGTATTGCGTTTACCGCAAGTGCCGACAACCTGTAAATCTTGCACCTTTTCGCCATTTTCAAAGGCGATGTTATAGATCTGACCATCGCGGCGTACGTTAACTTCTACGCGCTTCGACAGGGCGTTAACTACCGAAATCCCCACGCCATGCAGGCCGCCAGAGAACTGGTAATTTTTGTTAGAGAATTTACCGCCCGCGTGCAGACGGCAAAGAATCAGTTCAACCGCCGGTACCCCCTCTTCCGGGTGAATATCTACCGGCATCCCGCGCCCATCGTCAATCACTTCTAACGACTGGTCGGCATGTAAGATTACATCCACGCGTTTTGCGTGGCCCGCCAGTGCTTCATCGACACTGTTATCAATAACTTCTTGCCCCAAATGGTTAGGGCGAGTGGTATCGGTATACATCCCCGGACGGCGGCGAACCGGCTCAAGCCCGGTGAGTACCTCAATGGCATCAGCGTTATAAGTTTGCGTCATGGTTTAAGTTAGCAATTCGAGTTGATCGTCAGAGATGGTGCAGACCAAGAAAATCGACGATCGGGTTGAAATAATCTTCGAAGCCCGTGAATGCGTGGTTGCCGCCTTCTATGACAGTCTGGCGGCAGGAAGCGTAGTACGCCACCGCCTGGCGGTAATCCAGCACTTCATCTCCCGTCTGTTGCAGCAGCCAGATCAAATCCGGCGCTTCCAGCGGGTCAATCTGCATGACTTTGAGATCGTAAATATGGCGTGACTCTAGCACATATTGCTGCCCGGTGTAGGGGTTCTCGTTCTGACCGAGATAGTCCGTCAGCAGTTCAAACGGGCGCACCGCCGGGTTGACCACCACTGCGGGCAGCATAAAACATTGCGACAACCAGGTGGCGTAATATCCCCCCAGTGACGAACCGACAATACCCAGCGAATCGCCGCCATGTTCCAGGACAATGGATTCCAGCAGTTCTGCCGCGTCAGAAGGATACGGCGGCAACTGCGGAATGATCATCTCAACGTCAGGGTGATGTTCCGCCAGCCAGTTTTTTAACAAGCTCGCTTTTGCAGAGCGCGGCGAGCTGTTGAAACCGTGTAAATAAAGAAGCGTAGACATCAGTAGCCTTCTGAAGCGGTATCAGGTTGGAAGCGTGCGTCCGCCAGGCGATGCACCTCGGTGGTCAGCGTGCCATCAGCATGTAACTCGAGAGTACGCCAGCCGGGCGCGATGGTGTCCAGCGTAAAGTTAGAACAGTGCGGCTTAAACTGCACACAGGTCGACGGCGTTGCCAGCAAGCGGCGACCATTCCAGTCGAGATCCAGCTCCTGATGAATGTGACCGCACAGCAAGTATTTGACGTGCGGAAACTTCGCCAGCACGGTATCCAGTTCGCCCGCGTTACGCAGGCTGTGTTGATCAAGCCAACTACAACCTGCAGGTAGCGGATGATGATGCAGCAGCAGCAACGTATGGCGTCCTGGCGCATCGGCCAGTTTACGTTCCAGCCACTCAAGCTGAAACTCGCTCAGCTCACCGTGCGGCACGCCAAACACCTGGCTATCCAGCAACAGGATTTGCCATTGCTCACCAATAAACACGTGCTTCGCCGGGGAGATACCCGCATCCTGTAACGCACTGTACATCGCGGGCTGGAAATCGTGGTTGCCCGGCAGCCAGACGCAGGGCGCACGAAAACTTGCGATGCCTTCAGCGAAATGCTGATAGGCCGCAGAGGATTGATCCTGCGCTAAATCACCTGTCGCGACAATCAGGTCGAATTCGTGCTGGTGTGGCCGAATCGCCTCCAGCACCGCCTGGTAGCTTTCCCAGGTGTTTACCCCTAACAGGGCTTCGTGCTTTTGTGCAAACAGGTGAGTGTCGGTAATTTGTAAAATCCTGACTCTGGCCTCACCAGCCAGAGGAAGGGTTAACAGGCTTTCCAAATGGTGTCCTTAGGTTTCACGACGCTAATAAACCGGAATCGCCATCGCTCCATGTGCTAAACAGTATCGCAACCAGTCCGCTAAAAACTGATTAATTTGATGCTTTTCGTCGCGTTGATGCAACTTTTTATTAGGATAATCATACCGCGCTTTGAAGCGAAAAATCTGCTGGCTTGAACACACTTCAGCCACCATCGCGTCATGATACAGACGCACCGTCATTGACGGAAGGCTCCAGTAACTGATCGCGGGCGCAGTCTGTTCTATTGTCACCAGGGTAGTGTATCGGGTCGATTCCACAATCGTCAGCCGATATTGTGCGTTTGCCACCTGATAGCTTACAGTTTCGCCGGGTGCGTCATTGCGCGGTAACAAACGGCGCAATTGTGAAAAGTTCATCTCGCACAGGCGCATCATTTCAGGAAAGTCAGGTGTGTAACGCTTCATTTATGCCCACTCATTTTTTAACGCTTGATGATGCAGCTGCAGCCATTGCAAAGCGATGACCGACGCTGCGTTGTCGATTTTCCCCTCTTCTACCCACTGGTATGCCTGTTCCCGGCTTACCACATGAACGCGAATATCTTCGTTTTCATCAGCCAGACCGTGAATACCGCTTGCGGTCGTGGCGTCCACTTCGCCCACCATAATTGACGAACGCTCACTGGTGCCCCCCGGGCTTGCCAGGAAACTTAACACCGGTTTGGTCCGTTTGACTATCAGTCCCGCCTCTTCAATCGCTTCGCGACGGGCAACATCTTCCACACTTTCCCCCTCTTCAATCATCCCGGCAACCATCTCCAGTAGCCAGGGGGTTTCGCTGGTGTCGTACGCGGCAATCCGAATCTGCTCAATCAGCACAACTTCATCACGTACTGGGTCAAAGGGTAGCAAGACTGCGGCGTGACCGCGCTCAAAAATTTCCCGCCGTACCTCATGACTCATTTGCCCGTTGAATAGACGATGACGAAATCTATAAAGATCTAATGAAAAAAAGCCGCGATAAAGTGTTTCTCGTGCAATAATTTCTACATCGTTTTTGCCAAATGTAACGGGCAGGTTGTCTGGCTTAAGCATTGTTAATGTCCTGGCACTAATAGTGAATTAAATGTGAATTTCAGCGACGTTTGACTGCCGTTTGAGCAGTCATGTGTTAAATTGAGGCACATTAACGCCCTATGGCACGTAACGCCAACCTTTTGCGGTAGCGGCTTCTGCTAGAATCCGCAATAATTTTACAGTTTGATCGCGCTAAATACTGCTTCACCACAAGGAATGCAAATGAAGAAATTGCTCCCCATTCTTATCGGCCTGAGCCTCTCTGGGTTCAGTTCGTTGAGCCAGGCCGAGAACCTGATGCAAGTTTATCAGCAAGCACGCCTTAGTAACCCGGAATTGCGTAAGTCTGCCGCCGATCGTGATGCTGCCTTTGAAAAAATTAATGAAGCGCGCAGTCCATTACTGCCACAGCTAGGTTTAGGTGCAGATTACACCTATAGCAACGGCTACCGCGACGCGAACGGCATCAACTCTAACGCGACCAGTGCGTCCCTGCAGTTAACTCAATCCATTTTTGATATGTCGAAATGGCGTGCGTTAACGCTGCAGGAAAAAGCAGCTGGGATTCAGGACGTCACGTATCAGACCGATCAACAAACCTTGATCCTCAACACCGCGACCGCTTATTTCAACGTGTTGAATGCTATTGACGTTCTTTCCTATACACAGGCGCAAAAAGAAGCGATCTACCGTCAATTAGATCAAACCACCCAACGTTTTAACGTGGGCCTGGTAGCGATCACCGACGTGCAGAACGCCCGCGCACAGTACGATACCGTGCTGGCGAACGAAGTGACCGCACGTAATAACCTTGATAACGCGGTAGAGCAGCTGCGCCAGATCACCGGTAACTACTATCCGGAACTGGCGGCGCTGAATGTCGAAAACTTTAAAACCGACAAACCACAGCCGGTTAACACGCTGCTGAAAGAAGCCGAAAAACGTAACCTGTCGTTGTTACAGGCGCGCTTGAGCCAGGACCTGGCGCGCGAGCAAATTCGCCAGGCGCAGGACGGTCACTTACCGACTCTGGATTTGACGGCCTCTACCGGAATTTCTGACACCTCTTACAGCGGTTCAAAAACCCGTGGTGCCGCTGGTACCCAGTATGACGATAGCAATATGGGCCAGAACAAAGTTGGCCTGAGCTTCTCGCTGCCGATTTATCAGGGCGGAATGGTTAACTCGCAGGTGAAACAGGCCCAGTACAACTTTGTTGGTGCCAGCGAGCAACTGGAAAGCGCGCATCGTAGCGTCGTGCAAACCGTACGTTCCTCCTTCAACAACATTAATGCTTCTATCAGTAGCATTAACGCCTACAAACAAGCCGTAGTTTCCGCTCAAAGCTCATTAGACGCGATGGAAGCGGGTTACTCGGTTGGTACGCGTACCATTGTTGATGTGTTGGATGCGACCACCACGCTGTACAACGCTAAGCAAGAGCTGGCAAATGCGCGTTATAACTACCTGATTAACCAGTTGAATATTAAGTCAGCTCTGGGTACGTTGAACGAGCAGGATCTGCTGGCACTGAACAATGCGCTGAGCAAACCGGTTTCCACTAATCCGGAAAACGTTGCCCCGCAAACGCCGGAACAGAATGCTATTGCTGATGGTTATGCGCCTGATAGCCCGGCACCAGTCGTTCAGCAAACATCCGCACGCACTACCACCAGTAACGGTCATAACCCTTTCCGTAACTGACGACGACGACGGGGCTTCGGCCCCGTCTGAACGTAAGGCAACGTAAAGATACGGGTTATCTGCCGCATTCTTCCCCCTTCTCGCTTCAATTTCGACCAGCCATCCTCTATTCTGATGGGTATTTACCACTGGTCCCGGAAGACAAAAATGAAACGGACAAAATCCATACGCCACGCATCGTTCCGCAAAAACTGGAGCGCACGCCATCTGACACCAGTCGCTCTCGCGGTTGCCACTGTTTTTATGCTGGCGGGCTGTGAAAAGAGTGATGAAACAGTGTCTCTCTATCAAAATGCTGACGACTGTTCAGCTGCAAACCCAGGCAAAAGCGCCGAATGTACCACCGCGTACAACAATGCGCTGAAAGAAGCCGAACGTACTGCGCCGAAATACGCCACCCGTGAAGACTGTGTTGCTGAATTTGGTGAAGGTCAGTGCCAGCAGGCACCAGCCCAGGCTGGCATGGCACCAGAAAACCAGGCGCAGGCCCAGCAATCCAGCGGGAGTTTCTGGATGCCGCTGATGGCCGGTTACATGATGGGACGTCTGATGGGCGGCGGCGCGGGATTTGCACAGCAGCCGCTGTTCTCCTCGAAAAACCCGGCCAGCCCGGCTTACGGTAAATATACCGACGCGACCGGTAAAAACTATGGCGCAGCCCAGCCAGGCCGCACCATGACCGTACCGAAGACGGCAATGGCACCAAAACCGGCGACCACTACTACTGTTACCCGTGGCGGTTTTGGTGAATCTGTTGCCAAACAAAGCACTATGCAGCGTAGCGCAACCGGCACCTCTTCTCGTTCAATGGGTGGCTGATACCGATGGAAAGAGTCAGTATTACCGAGCGCCCGGACTGGCGCGAAAAAGCCCACGAATACGGTTTCAATTTTCACACCATGTACGGCGAGCCGTACTGGTGTGAAGATGCTTACTACAAGTTGACCCTCGCCCAGGTTGAAAAGCTGGAAGAAGTCACCGCCGAACTGCACCAGATGTGCCTGAAAGTGGTGGAAAAAGTGATCGCCAGCGATGAGCTGATGACCAAATTCCGCATTCCAAAACACACCTGGAGTTTTGTGCGCCAGTCATGGCTGACGCACCAGCCATCGCTTTATTCGCGTCTTGATCTGGCGTGGGATGGCACTGGCGAACCTAAACTTCTGGAAAATAACGCCGATACGCCAACGTCACTATACGAGGCGGCGTTCTTTCAGTGGATCTGGCTGGAAGATCAGCTTAACGCCGGTAACTTGCCGGAGGGCAGCGACCAGTTTAACAGTTTGCAAGAAAAGCTGATCGATCGCTTCGTTGAGCTGCGTGAACAGTATGGCTTCCAGTTGCTGCATCTCACCTGCTGTCGCGACACGGTGGAAGATCGCGGAACCATTCAGTATTTGCAGGACTGCGCGACGGAAGCTGAAATCGCTACCGAGTTCCTCTACATCGACGATATCGGGTTAGGTGAAAAAGGTCAGTTCACGGATTTACAGGATCAGGTGATTTCCAACCTGTTCAAGCTGTATCCGTGGGAATTTATGTTGCGTGAGATGTTCTCCACCAAGCTGGAGGATGCAGGCGTACGCTGGCTGGAACCGGCGTGGAAGAGCATTATCTCCAACAAAGCGCTTCTACCGCTACTGTGGGAGATGTTCCCGAATCACCCGAACCTGCTGCCCGCTTATTTTGCGGAAGATGATCATCCGCAAATGGAAAAATATGTGGTTAAACCGATCTTCTCCCGTGAAGGCGCAAACGTGTCGATCATTGAGAACGGCAAAACCATTGAAGCAGCGGAAGGTCCGTATGGCGAAGAAGGGATGATTGTTCAGCAATTCCACCCGTTACCGAAATTCGGCGACAGCTATATGCTGATTGGTAGCTGGCTGGTGAACGATCAACCTGCCGGAATTGGCATTCGTGAAGACCGTGCATTGATCACCCAGGATATGTCTCGGTTTTATCCGCATATTTTTGTTGAGTAATACAGCTTAATATTGCCCCGATAAGCGGGGCAATCTCTTATAATCCACCATTCATAACTCCCATCAATATATAAACACATACATATCCAACCTTTATTTAACATTAATACTCAATTTAATGTTAAATCGTCATATGCAAGCGATATTGTAATTAAAGTAAGTGAATACATCACAACATAACTATTTGATATTATTTAAATACTTTACTTTTATCTCACCAGATTTAAATTTAATAATTAAAAAACAATGTTGCAGGGATCACACTACACAGTATTGAACATTGTGATTGATATATTGCCCCCCTACTATCCATTAAACATAAATATTTGTTTCACCGAATAACAACATATTTAAAAGAAACACAAAAGCATTCTCACTCTTTATTGAATTAATATTTATATTCACGTAACGAATTTATTAGCACCCTCTCAACAGTCGATATTCATCATTATTATATATTTGCGTTATATAAGGAGATATATCCATGTTTGATAAATATAGAAAAACACTCGTAGCCGGAACTGTGGCGATAACCCTGGGTTTGTCAGCATCGGGGGTGATGGCTGCGGGTTTTAAACCAGCGCCGCCTGCCGGGCAACTGGGTGCGGTCATTGTCGATCCCTACGGCAATGCACCACTGACCGCTTTGGTTGACTTAGATAGCCATGTTATTTCTGACGTCAAAGTTACCGTCCATGGGAAGGGCGAAAAAGGCGTAGAAATCAGCTATCCCGTGGGTCAGGAATCACTAAAAACTTACGATGGTGTACCGATTTTTGGTCTTTATCAGAAATTTGCTAACAAAGTGACCGTTGAGTGGAAAGAAAACGGCAAGGTCATGAAAGATGATTATGTGGTGCACACTTCGGCCATCGTCAATAATTACATGGATAACCGCTCTATCTCCGATTTACAACAGACCATAGTTATTAAAGTCGCACCGGGTTTTGAAGATCGCCTCTATCTGGTTAATACCCACACCTTTACCGCCCAAGGTTCCGATCTCCACTGGCATGGTGAGAAAGATAAAAATGCCGGTATCCTTGATGCGGGTCCGGCAACCGGCGCACTCCCTTTTGATATCGCGCCCTTTACTTTCATCGTCGATACCGAAGGTGAATACCGCTGGTGGCTGGATCAAGACACTTTCTACGATGGTCGTGACCGCGATATCAACAAGCGTGGTTATCTGATGGGTATCCGCGAAACGCCACGCGGCACCTTTACCGCTGTACAAGGTCAGCACTGGTACGAGTTCGACATGATGGGGCAGGTGCTCGAAGATCACAAACTGCCGCGCGGATTTGCTGACGCCACTCATGAGTCCATTGAGACACCAAATGGCACGGTACTGTTGCGCGTAGGTAAGAGTAACTATCGTCGCGATGACGGCGTACACGTCACCACCATTCGTGACCATATCCTCGAAGTTGATAAATCTGGTCGCGTTGTCGATGTATGGGATCTGACCAAGATCCTCGATCCGAAACGCGATGCACTGCTCGGCGCGCTGGATGCAGGTGCAGTTTGCGTTAACGTTGACCTTGCCCATGCAGGACAACAGGCAAAACTGGAACCAGATACACCGTTCGGCGACGCGCTGGGTGTAGGGCCAGGCCGCAACTGGGCGCACGTGAACTCTATCGCCTATGACGCAAAAGATGACTCTATCATCCTCTCCTCTCGCCACCAGGGTGTTGTGAAGATTGGTCGTGATAAGCAAGTGAAATGGATCCTTGCGCCCTCTAAAGGTTGGGAAAAACCGCTGGCCAGCAAGCTGCTGAAATCGGTGGACGCTAACGGTAAACCTATTACCTGTAACGAAAACGGTCTGTGTGAAAACTCGGACTTCGATTTTACCTACACCCAGCATACCGCCTGGATTTCCAGCAAAGGAACGCTCACCATTTTTGATAATGGCGATGGGCGTCATCTGGAACAACCTGCCTTACCAACCATGAAATACTCCCGCTTTGTGGAATATAAGATTGATGAGAAGAAAGGCACCGTTCAGCAAGTGTGGGAATACGGTAAAGAACGTGGCTACGATTTCTATAGCCCGATTACCTCCATCATTGAATATCAAGCCGACCGTAACACCATGTTTGGCTTCGGTGGTTCTATTCATTTGTTCGATGTCGGGCAGCCAACCGTCGGTAAGTTGAACGAAATCGATTACAAAACCAAAGAAGTGAAAGTGGAAATCGACGTGCTGTCAGATAAACCCAATCAGACTCACTACCGTGCGCTGTTAGTCCGTCCACAACAGATGTTCAAATAATTAAGAAGGGAATAAAAATGTCGAAATTAGGGATCTCATCACTATTTAAAACCATACTGCTTACCGCAGCTCTGGCGGTTTCATTTACCGCTTCTGCATTTACCGAAGGCACGGATTACATGGTTCTGGAAAAACCAATTCCGAATGCCGACAAAACGCTGATTAAGGTATTTAGCTACGCCTGCCCGTTCTGTTACAAGTACGACAAAGCGGTTACCGGTCCGGTATCGGAAAAAGTGAAAGATATCGTTGCTTTCACGCCGTTCCATCTGGAAACAAAAGGTGAATACGGCAAACAAGCAAGCGAAGTCTTTGCGGTCTTGATCAATAAAGATAAAGCAGCAGGCATTTCCTTATTTGATGCTAACTCTCAGTTTAAGAAAGCCAAGTTTGCCTACTACGCGGCTTATCACGACAAAAAAGAACGCTGGTCTGACGGTAAAGATCCGGCTGCTTTTATCAAAACCGGTCTGGATGCCGCAGGTATGAGTCAGGCGGATTTTGAAGCGGCACTGAAAGAACCAGCAGTTCAAGAAACACTGGAAAAATGGAAAGCCTCTTATGATGTCGCCAAAATCCAGGGGGTTCCAGCCTATGTCGTTAATGGTAAGTACTTGATCTACACCAAGAGCATCAAATCCATCGACGCGATGGCAGACCTTATCCGTGAGTTAGCAAGCAAATAACAGGGAAACAGGCTATGGGTATTAAGGGAATGTGGAAAGATCTTCGCACATCACCAGTTGACACACTGGTCAGATGGCAGGAGCAACGCTTGTTGTGGTTGTTAATGGCCGTTGCGATGGGCGCGTTAATTATCCTGGCGCACTCTTTCTTCCAGATCTATCTCTACATGGCACCCTGTGAGCAATGTGTATACATTCGCTACGCCATGTTTGTGATGGTTATTGGAGGATTGGTTGCAGCGATCAACCCAAAGAACATCATCCTAAAGCTAATTGGCTGCGTGATGGCATTTTACGGCAGCATTTTGGGACTGAAGTTTTCGCTCAAACTGAACGATATCCACCATGCAGTACATAATCCGGATCCCGATTCACTGTTTGGCGTACAGGGTTGCTCTACCGATCCAACTTTTCCCTTTAACCTGCCGCTGGCACAGTGGGCACCAAATTGGTTCAAGCCTACCGGGGATTGTGGCTATGACGCACCAATCGTTCCTGATGGCGTCACACTGAGCAGCACGCAACAGTGGTTTGTGGAAATGTATCAGCAATCTGAAGGCTGGTATCTGCTACCACCATGGCATTTTATGAATATGGCTCAGGCTTGTATGCTGGCTTTTGGTATGTGTCTGGTGCTGCTGGTCATTATGAGTGGCGCATGGGCGCTTAAAATCATCAGAGGCTAACTCAGCAACGCCCGAAGCCAGTCATTCTGGCTTCGGGTTCTTTTATTAACCTATCTGCACCGACAGCATACTTAAACTGCCCATTTCTATACCATCGACCGGAATGGTAATTGGCTCCTGCCCATCCCACGCACCTAAGACATACAACAACGGCAGATAGTGCTCAGCGCCGCGAGTTTGCGCCCCATTTCGAAATGCCAGGCGGCAGGTTTGCTACTGTCGATACTCAACTGCACCATCGGGATATCGGCGTCAGGGTACATCTTAATCAGTACGCCCCACGAGCCGTGGTCGAAGCCCCAGGCTTCTTTATCCAGCGTCACAGGGACCGGCGCTAACAGCTCAACCAGATGCTGTGCCAGCGCAGGTGAACCCGGAGCAGGATAATGCGTATCGTACAGCGCCTGCGGGAAGCCACCAAAGTCATGAATCGTGGGCGGCATCTCCATCGCGGTCACTCCTGTTCCACGGGTAAACCAATGAGCCGAAACCACCACTATTGCTTGCGGGCGTGGCAATGTCATCCCCAACGTCTGCCAGCTGCGGGTATACAAATTATCTTCCAGCACGTTCATCGGACTACCGTGACCTAAAAACAATGCTGGCATACGTGTTGAAGACATGATGATATCCTTAACTAAAGGTGTCATTTTGATATCCTCACAATACGCTTGTTCGGCGGAGTAAGAACCCGGATAACAATGATGATGATCATCAGTTATTTTGACGATCTGCCTGAAGGTGAAGATTTATAAGGAGTTGTCGATGTCAGTACCTCTCATTCTGACCATACTGGCGGGGGCAGCCACGTTTATTGGCGCGTTTCTCGGCGTTCTCGGGCAAAAACCCTCGAACCGCTTACTGGCGTTTTCGCTAGGATTTGCGGCGGGGATCATGTTGCTCATCTCATTAATGGAAATGCTTCCTGCCGCATTAGCCGCCGAAGGAATGTCGCCTGTGTTGGGTTATGGAATGTTTATCTTCGGTCTGCTTGGCTATTTTGGCCTGGACCGCATGTTGCCACATGCGCATCCGCAGGATTTAATGCAAAAATCGGTGCAGCCGTTGCCAAAATCGATCAAGCGCACAGCCATTCTGCTCACTCTCGGCATCAGTCTGCATAACTTCCCGGAAGGGATTGCCACCTTTGTCACGGCGAGCAGCAACCTGGAGCTGGGATTTGGCATCGCCCTGGCCGTAGCGTTGCACAATATTCCTGAAGGTCTGGCGGTTGCAGGCCCGGTTTACGCTGCAACAGGATCGAAACGTACCGCGATTCTGTGGGCGGGCATTTCCGGGCTGGCAGAAATTCTTGGTGGTGTGCTGGCATGGTTAATCCTCGGTAGCATGATTTCTCCGGTGGTCATGGCGGCAATCATGGCGGCGGTTGCAGGAATTATGGTGGCGCTCTCCGTTGACGAATTAATGCCGCTCGCCAAAGAGATCGACCCCAATAATAACCCCAGCTATGGCGTACTATGTGGAATGTCAGTGATGGGATTCAGTTTAGTGCTGCTACAAACGGCGGGAATTGGTTAAATAACGTTTAAGATGAAGAAAATAGCCACCAGCCAGTAGAACAATTAATACAATCCAGTACCAGGCAATAAACATCCTTTTCACCTTCAAAATTTAACATTACTAAACATTTAGCGTTAAAATTTCACATATCCATCGTTGAATACATTCATATACTCGCATAATTCTGGATCAAGTATATGATTTCGATCATAGTAAGTGTTGTATTATATACCATATCTGGTTAAAAAAAGAACAGCCAAGACTATTAATATATATTATCCCCCGATAAAACATTACTAATTAATAATCATCGCTAGATATATATTATATCTTCACGATTATTAAGCCCCTACTCGTTATAATAAGTATACACTCCCCCCTTTACAACATTAGGCGTAAACCTTTGTCAACAAACGGTTGTTTTTTCGCCGCAATTCATACAAAAAAATTATCACAAATAACGATAAACAACAAATATCTAGATATATACACCTCAATATATAACGGGGAATTATATTTTAAGTTTTACTTAATCAGCATTTAATATAAATAACGAGTCAAATTATCTCTGGTTATGGTAATGTCCATAGCTGAATTAATATTAAATTCAAACCTGTATTTTCCTCATCCATTTATAAAGGATTATAGTCATGTTAAAAAAAACATTGTTATCTATGTTCGCAACCGCATTGTTATCAGGCGTTGCTTTTAACGCTCTTGCTGACGATGCTAATCAGGGTTCAGGTAAAATTACTTTTAAAGGTGAAGTTATCGATGCACCTTGTTCTATTGCTCCTGGTGATGAAGATCAGACAATAAACCTCGGTGAAGTTGCTGATACCGTATTAAAAAGCGGTCAGAAATCACTGCCTGTAGATGTCACCATTCATTTGCAGGATTGTATTTTATCTGACGGCACTAACACTGTTGATAAAGTCAAAATCACCTTTAGTTCTGCCAGTGTTGACGCTACCGACTCCAACCTGCTTAAAAACACTCTGGAAGGTAACATCGGCGGCGCAACTGATGTAGGCGTACGTCTGGTGAAATCAGACAACACCAACGTGACTCTTGGCACTCCAATCACTATCAACTTCCCGACGACTAACTCTTACCAGGAGTTGAACTTTAAAGCCCGTATGGAGTCTCTGGGACGCACCGCGACCCCAGGTAACGTGCAGGCACAGGCTAATTACGTACTCGACTACAAGTAATCGGTAGTCAATACCTACACAACGCCAGGCGGTAAAGCCGATGATATTTCATCGGCAACTTTGGGCCTTTTTAGAAATGGATTTTTATGAACAATAAAAACACGTTTTCCCGGGATAAGTTATCCCACGCAATTAAAAATGCCCTGTCTGGCGTTGTGTGTTCCCTACTCTTCGTTTTGCCAGTCCACGCCGTAGAATTCAACGTCGATATGATTGACGCAGAAGACCGTGAGAATATCGACATCTCTCGTTTTGAGAAAAAAGGCTATATCCCCCCTGGTAGATACCTCGTTCGTGTGCAAATAAATAAAAATATGTTGCCACAAACGTTAATACTGGAATGGGTAAAAGCCGATAATGAAAGTGGTTCGTTACTCTGCTTAACCAAAGAAAATTTGACTAATTTCGGTCTTAATACGGAATTTATTGGATCATTGCAAAACATAGCTGGCAGCGAATGTCTCGATTTAAGCCAACGTCAGGAGTTAACGACACGACTTGATAAAGCTACGATGATATTATCGCTAAGTGTTCCCCAGGCATGGTTAAAATACCAGGCAACAAACTGGACGCCACCAGAGTTTTGGGACACCGGTATCGCCGGGTTTATCCTTGATTACAACGTGTACGCCAGCCAGTATGCCCCACATCACGGAGACAGCACCCAAAACGTCAGCTTCTATGGTACGTTAGGCTTTAACCTCGGCGCATGGCGCTTACGTAGCGATTACCAATATAATCAGAATTTTGCTGATGGACGCTCGGTAAACCGCGACAGCGAATTTGCGCGAACTTATCTGTTTCGCCCTATCCCCTCCTGGTCGTCAAAATTCACTATGGGCCAGTACGACCTGAGCTCCAATCTTTACGATACCTTCCACTTTACTGGCGCATCACTGGAAAGTGATGAAAGCATGCTGCCGCCAGATTTACAGGGTTATGCGCCACAAATTACCGGCATCGCGCAGACCAACGCGAAAGTAACTGTGGCACAAAATGGTCGTGTACTTTATCAAACCACTGTCGCGCCAGGCCCTTTTACTATTTCTGATTTGGGGCAATCGTTTCAGGGGCAGCTGGATGTCACAGTGGAAGAAGAAGATGGCCGCACCAGCACCTTCCAGGTTGGCTCCGCATCCATTCCCTATTTAACCCGTAAAGGGCAAGTGCGCTATAAAACGTCACTGGGAAAACCGACATCCGTCGGGCATAACGATATCAATAATCCCTTTTTCTGGACGGCGGAAGCCTCCTGGGGCTGGCTGAACAATGTGTCGTTGTATGGTGGTGGCATGTTCACCGCTGATGATTATCAGGCTATCACTACCGGTATTGGCTTTAACCTTAACCAATTCGGTTCGCTTTCTTTTGATGTCACTGGAGCAGACGCGTCTTTACAGCAACAAAATAGCGGCAATCTGCGTGGTTACAGCTATCGCTTCAACTATGCAAAGCATTTCGAATCGACAGGCAGTCAGATTACCTTCGCGGGTTATCGCTTCTCAGATAAAGATTACGTGTCGATGAGTGAGTACCTCAGCTCGCGTAATGGCGATGAGTCAATCGATAATGAAAAAGAGAGTTATGTCATTTCCTTGAACCAGTACTTTGAAACGCTGGAATTAAACTCTTATCTCAACGTTACACGCAATACTTATTGGGACAGCGCCAGCAATACCAACTACTCCGTATCTGTAAGCAAAAACTTTGATATTGGCGATTTCAAAGGTATATCTGCATCGCTGGCAGTAAGTCGAATCCGCTGGGATGACGACGAAGAGAATCAATATTACTTCTCTTTCTCTCTACCTTTACAACAAAACCGCAACATCTCCTACAGTATGCAGCGAACGGGAAGCAGTAATACTTCGCAGATGATTTCCTGGTACGATTCATCAGATCGCAACAATATCTGGAATATTTCAGCGTCGGCAACGGACGACAATATACGTGATGGCGAACCAACACTGCGCGGCAGCTACCAGCACTATTCGCCGTGGGGACGCCTGAACATTAATGGCAGTGTACAGCCGAATCAGTACAATTCTGTTACCGCAGGCTGGTACGGTTCACTTACCGCTACACGTCATGGTGTCGCCCTTCACGATTATAGCTATGGCGATAACGCCCGCATGATGGTCGATACCGATGGCATCTCCGGCATTGAAATCAACTCTAACCGTACCGTTACCAACGGGCTGGGCATCGCCGTGATACCTTCGTTATCGAACTACACCACCTCCATGTTGCGGGTGAACAATAACGATCTGCCAGAAGGTGTCGATGTCGAAAACTCGGTTATTCGCACCACGCTCACCCAGGGTGCCATCGGCTACGCAAAACTGAATGCCACCACCGGTTACCAAATCGTCGGCGTTATTCGTCAGGAAAATGGGCGCTTCCCTCCACTAGGTGTGAATGTCACGGATAAAGCGACAGGTAAAGATGTGGGCCTGGTCGCGGAAGACGGCTTCGTTTATCTCAGCGGTATTCAGGAAAATAGTACTCTGCATTTAACCTGGGGTGATAATACCTGTGAAGTCACGCCGCCAAACCAAAGTAACATTAGCGAAAGCGCAATAATTTTACCTTGTAAAACAGTCAAATAATTCAGGATGAATATAATGAAATCACCATTAATGACAACAGGAATGATTTGTTTACTGGGGATCTGCAACTTTGCCCAGGCGACTGTCTCCCCCGACAGAACACGCATCATTTTTAATGCTTCGAATAAAAGCGCAACGGTTCGCCTGACCAACCAAAGTAAAATCGATCCCTATCTGGCTCAGTCGTGGATTGAAGATGCCAGCGGTAAAAAAACGCGTGATTACATCTCGACATTGCCGCCGATGGAACGTATTGAGCCTGATGAACAGATACAAATTCGCCTGATGGCACTGGCCTCGTTAAACGACTTACCACAGGACCGAGAAACGTTGTTCTACTATAACGTGCGAGAAATTCCGCCGCGCGCCAAAGAACAGAATGTAATGCAAATCGCCATGCAAAGCCGCCTGAAGCTATTCTGGCGGCCAAAAGCGATTGAGTTAAAAGAGGGGGAGATGATTCCTCTGCAAAAAGTAACGATTACCCGCACCGCCGCCGGTCTGACCCTGAATAACCCGACGCCTTATCATATTACCGTCGGTTATATCGGCACTAATGGCAAGACACTGATGCCCGGTGCGGACAGTATTATGGTGGCACCATTTACTTCTGCAACTCAACACCTAAGCAGCCTGCCCTCTACCTTCCAGTTAGGCTTTGTGGCGGACTACGGCGGGCTGGAGATGTTTAAAGTCGAATGTAATTCCATCCAATCCCTCTGCCAAAGCTCTCCTGCTAAGAAGGGGAAAATATGATTACGCTTTTTCGTTTACTGGCGATTCTTTGCCTGTTTTTTAACGTTTCAGCTTTTGCTGTTGATTGCTATCAGGATGGGTACAGAGGAACAACCCTCATAAATGGAGATTTACCAGCGTTCAAAATTCCAGAGAACGCGCAACCTGGGCAAAAAATTTGGGAGAGTGGAGATATTAATATCACGGTTTATTGTGACAATGCACCAGGATGGACAACAGACAATCCATCAGAAAATATCTATGCCTGGATCAAATTACCCCAAATAAATAGTGCCGACATGTTGAATAATCCATATTTAACCTTTGGCGTGACTTATAATGGTGTAGATTATGAAGGGATAAATGAAAGAATTGATACTCATGCATGCCTGGATAAATATGAGCAATACTATAATGGGTATTATTATGACCCTGTATGCAATGGCAGTACCCTTCAAAAAAATGTAACATTTAATGCCCATTTTCGCGTCTATGTAAAATTCAAAAGCCGCCCAGCAGGAGATCAGACGGTGAACTTTGGCATAGTCAACGTGCTACAATTCGATGGCGAAGGAGGGGCAAACATGTCCTCTAACGCGAAGAATTTACGCTATGTGATTACGGGATTAGATAATATTTCATTCCTTGACTGTAGTGTCGACGTCCGGATTTTTCCAGAAAGCCAGATAGTTAATTTCGGGCAAATTGCTGCAAACTCTATTGCTACTTATCGACCAAAAGCTGCATTTAGCGTATCTACTATAAAAGATGTTGCTGCCGATTGTACCGAGCAATTTGATGTTGCCACCAGCTTTTATACGACAGATACGTTACATGATGATACGCATCTGGAAATGGGTAATGGTTTGTTGATGCGTATTACTGATCAAAAAACACAAGAAGACATTAAGTTTAATCAGTACAAACGCTTCACCACATATATTCCAGGTCAGACTGGAGCGATGGTTACCCGTGATTACCAGGCTGAACTTTCACAAAAACCGGGGGAGACTCTCGTTTATGGGCCTTTCAAAAAAGATCTCATCGTAAAAATAAACTATAACTGAACAGCAAAATGCCGGGAACACCCCGGCATTTTCATATTTAGTATTTCACGTCATTAGCTGGCTTTACGCTCATGTGCCTGACGGTATGCCACCAGGTCTTCAATAGTCACGAGCGCCATATTGTGTTTATTGGCAAACTCAATGCACTCTGGTGCACGCGCCATCGTGCCATCGTCATTAGTCAGCTCACACAGCACACCAGCTGGTTTAAAGCCTGCCAGCGTCATCAGATCGATAGTCGCTTCAGTATGACCGCCACGCGTCAGTACACCACC
>PPYE01338081.1_pt1 | contig 32207 bp, 28 predicted proteins | sample 1559881 | NCBI WGS metagenome assembly PPYE01 (sample SAMN08240022, study PRJNA423297) | Human gut metagenome, whole genome shotgun sequencing project.
TTTGTGTGAAGTGATTCACATCCGCCGTGTCGATGGAGGCGCATTATAGGGAGTTTCCTGTGGCCCGCAACCCTTAAATGACAGAAAAATGACTGACTGCTGCATTCCACAGCAAAACCCCGCCTTATACCTATTTACACACAGAGTTATCCACAAACCCACCCATTACTTCTGCGATCCTTTCTGTATATGTACGATCTTCAGCGCTCGAAACGAGGGGCAAAATCGAAAATTAAAAATTCGCGAGCGTTGCGCAAACGTTTTCGTTACAATGCCCCCGCACAACAAGGATACCCCGTAAGGGGCGTTAGCTGAGTTTTTAGCCAAGAATTCACCTAACGCTCTCTGTAATAGTCAAATCCAGGGGATTTACCATGCAACAACGTCGTCCAGTCCGCCGCGCTCTGCTCAGTGTTTCTGACAAGGCCGGTATCATCGAATTCGCTCAGGCGCTTTCCGCACGTGGTGTGGAGCTGCTGTCTACAGGTGGCACTGCGCGCCTGTTAGCGGAGAAAGGTCTGCCAGTGACCGAAGTTTCCGATTACACCGGCTTCCCGGAAATGATGGATGGACGCGTGAAGACCCTGCATCCGAAGGTCCACGGCGGCATCCTTGGTCGTCGCGGCCAGGATGATGCCATTATGGAACAACACCACATTGCTCCTATCGATATGGTTGTCGTTAACCTGTATCCATTCGCCGAGACCGTCGCACGCGAAGGCTGCTCGCTGGAAGATGCGGTAGAGAACATTGATATCGGCGGCCCGACCATGGTGCGCTCCGCTGCCAAGAACCATAAAGATGTAGCTATCGTTGTGAAGAGCAGCGACTACGACGCCATTATTAAAGAGATGGATGTCAACGACGGTTCTCTGACCCTCGACACCCGTTTCGATCTCGCGATTAAAGCCTTCGAACACACCGCCGCTTACGACAGCATGATTGCCAACTACTTCGGCAGCATGGTTCCGGCCTACCACGGTGAAAGCAAAGAAGCCGCCGGTCGCTTCCCACGTACGCTGAACCTGAACTTTATTAAGAAGCAGGATATGCGCTACGGCGAGAACAGCCACCAGCAGGCTGCCTTCTATATAGAAGAGAATGTTAAAGAAGCCTCCGTTGCCACCGCGCAGCAGGTACAGGGCAAAGCACTTTCCTACAACAACATCGCCGATACCGATGCGGCGCTGGAGTGCGTGAAAGAATTCAACGAGCCAGCCTGTGTGATCGTCAAACACGCGAACCCGTGTGGTGTAGCAGTAAGTACCTCTATTCTTGACGCTTACGACCGCGCCTATAAAACCGACCCAACCTCCGCGTTCGGCGGCATCATCGCCTTTAACCGCGAGCTGGATGCTGAAACCGCGCAGGCGATCATCTCCCGCCAGTTCGTGGAAGTGATCATCGCCCCATCCGCCACCGAAGAAGCACTGAAAATTACCGCTGCCAAGCAGAACGTTCGGGTGCTGGTCTGCGGCCAATGGGCGCAGCGCGTTCCGGGCCTGGACTTTAAACGCGTTAACGGCGGTCTGCTGGTTCAGGACCGTGACCTGGGTATGGTGACCGAAGGTGAACTGCGCGTGGTGTCCAAACGTCAGCCAACCGAGCAAGAGCTGCGCGATGCGCTGTTCTGCTGGAAAGTGGCGAAGTTCGTGAAATCCAACGCCATTGTTTATGCCAAAGAGAACATGACTATTGGCATAGGCGCAGGCCAGATGAGCCGCGTGTACTCCGCGAAAATCGCCGGGATCAAAGCGGCCGACGAAGGCCTGGAAGTGAAAGGTTCTGCAATGGCTTCTGACGCTTTCTTCCCGTTCCGCGACGGGATTGATGCCGCTGCTGCCGCCGGTGTGACCTGCGTGATCCAGCCGGGCGGTTCTATCCGCGATGACGAAGTGATTGCCGCCGCAGACGAGCACGGTATCGCGATGGTATTCACCGACATGCGCCACTTCCGCCATTAATCCACGGAGCAGACGATGAAAGTATTAGTGATTGGCAACGGCGGGCGCGAGCACGCCCTGGCGTGGAAAGCGGCACAGTCGCCAAAAGTCGAAACGGTATTTGTCGCCCCGGGTAACGCAGGCACCGCGCTGGAACCCACGCTGCAAAACGTGGCCATCGGCGTAACCGATATTCCAGCGCTGCTGGCCTTTGCCCAGAACGAGAAGATCGATCTGACCATCGTTGGTCCGGAAGCGCCGCTGGTGATTGGCGTGGTCGATGCATTCCGCGCCGCCGGTCTGAAAATCTTCGGCCCAACGGAAGGTGCCGCGCAGCTGGAAGGCTCCAAAGCGTTCACCAAAGATTTCCTCGCCCGTCATAACATCCCGACGGCGGAATATCAGAACTTTACCGAAGTTGAGCCTGCGCTGGCATACCTGCGCGAAAAAGGCGCGCCGATCGTTATCAAAGCCGACGGCCTGGCCGCCGGGAAAGGCGTTATCGTGGCGATGACGCTGGAGGAAGCCGAAGCCGCGGTTCATGACATGCTGGCCGGCAACGCGTTTGGCGACGCGGGCCACCGCATCGTGATTGAAGAGTTCCTCGACGGTGAAGAAGCGAGCTTTATCGTGATGGTCGACGGCGAGCACGTGCTGCCGATGGCCACCAGCCAGGACCACAAACGCGTAGGCAACGGTGACACCGGCCCGAACACCGGCGGGATGGGTGCCTACTCCCCTGCTCCGGTAGTGACTGACGAAGTCCACCAGCGCACCATGGAACGCATCATCTGGCCAACCGTGAAAGGCATGGCGGCGGAAGGTAACACCTACACCGGTTTCCTGTATGCGGGTCTGATGATCGATAAGCAGGGCAACCCGAAGGTTATTGAGTTTAACTGCCGCTTCGGCGATCCGGAAACCCAGCCGATCATGCTGCGCATGAAGTCCGATCTGGTGGAGCTGTGCCTCGCCGCCTGTGACGGCAAGCTGGATGAGAAAACCTCCGAGTGGGACGAACGCGCCTCGCTGGGTGTGGTCATTGCCGCCGGAGGTTATCCGGGTAATTACAATACCGGCGATGAGATCCACGGTCTGCCGCTGGAAGACGTCGCTGACGGTAAAGTGTTCCACGCGGGCACCAAACTGTCTGCAGACGATCGCGTGCTGACCAACGGTGGTCGCGTGCTGTGCGCCACCGCGCTGGGTAACACCGTGGCTGAAGCGCAGAAACGCGCTTACGCCCTGATGACCGACATCCGCTGGGATGGCAGCTTCAGCCGTAACGACATCGGCTGGCGTGCCATTGAACGCGAGCAACGCTAACGCGAAATTTTCGCCAGCAGCGTTTTACGCGTAATGCCTAACTGACGGGCGGCTTCCGTTTTATTGCCGCCCGTTTTTTCAAGCGCCGCCAGAATCACCTCCTTTTCGACATCCACCAGCGGTTGGATCTCGCCACTGAATTCCGTTTTTATCGGCGTCGCGGCAATCGCCATCGGCAGTTCACGTTCGGAAATATATTCCCCCGTCAGCAGCACCACCGAGCGCTCAATCGCATTTTCCAGCTCACGAATATTGCCCGGCCAGTCGTAGTGGATCAGCAGATCCATCGCCTGCGGAGTAAAGCCTTTCACCGCTTTACGGTTACGCGCGGCAAAACGCTGGAGAAAATGTTCGGCTAACAGCGGAATATCTTCCCGGCGCTGGCACAGCGCTGGCATTTCAATAGTGACGACGTTCAGGCGATAGTAGAGATCCTGGCGAAAGCGCCCGGCATTCACCTCTTCAGCCAGGTCTCGATGGGTAGCGGCAATCAGCCGTACATCGACGGAAAGTGTCTGATTGCTGCCAACGCGCTGCACCTCACGCTCCTGGATAGCCCGCAGCAAACGCACCTGCATCAGCGGTGAGATATCGCCAATTTCATCAAGAAATAACGTGCCACCATCGGCTTCCACAAAGCGCCCTTCCCGGCGTTTATCCGCCCCGGTAAACGCCCCTTTCTCGTGACCAAAAAGTTCGGACTCCAGCAGCGATTCATTAAGCGCCGCGCAGTTGAGCGTCACCAGCGGCTTATCGCGACGGGCGCTGCTGGCATGCAGCGCCCGGGCCACCAGTTCTTTGCCCGTGCCGGAGTCTCCGTGAATGAGCACTGTCGCATCTGAGGGCGCAACCATCGCGATTTCATTGAGCAACTTCTGCATCGCCGGACTGCTGCCAATCATGCCAAACTGCGCAGCCGACGCCGATGGCAGTTCAGCGCCCATTTCCCGCGTATGCGCCAGCGCCTTTTCCAGCGTCTCCTGCAGACGGTCAAAATCCAGCGGCTTGATTAAGTAGTCCAGCGCCCCGGTTTTAAGCGCCTCAACGGCGGTCTCTACGCTGGAGAACGCCGTCATGATCAAGACCGGAATCGCCGGATTCAGCGCTTTAATCTCTTTCAGCGTTGCGATACCGTCCATCTCCGCCATGCGTACATCACACAGCACTAAATCAAATACGCGTTCGCGCACCTGTTCCAGCGCCGCTCGCCCGCTATAGGCCAGCGCGACCTCATAACCCCAGCCGCGCAGCAGCGCCTGTAAAATGGTGCAGTGGCTGATATCGTCATCTACTACCAGAATATTGATTTTTCCGCGCGTCATCCTTGTTAATCCTGTTGTTTCGCTTTGGTCGGCAGCCAAAGGGTAAAGGTCGCACCTTTGCCCTCAACGCTTGCCACCTGAATGGTGCCACCATGCTGTTCGATAATGTTCTGCACTACCGCCAGCCCGAGGCCGGTTCCGTCAGCTTTGGTTGTAAAGTAAGGCGTAAAAATGGCCTCCAACTGTTCCGCTGCAATTCCCTTCCCGCTATCGGTAACCACAATTTTAACGCGATCGCCGCTGCTTTCATTCGCTTCAACCGTGATCGTGCCCTGACGACCAATCGCATGAATGGCGTTCAGATACAGATTCAACAAAACCTGAGTCAGTCGGTCAGGATCGGCCTGGATAGCGGGCAGCGTAGAATTGGCCGAAAAGCGGAGCTGGATTTCCCTGCTTGCCGCATCCTGACCCACCAGGTGTAATGAGTGGGTGATAACCTCATTGAGATCCACCTGTTGCAGCGTCAGATGTGCAGGCTTCACCAGCTCCAGCAGCTCGCTCACCACCCGATTTAAACGATCCGCCTCTTTCGCCATCACCTGTGCCAGCTCATGCGACTCGCCTCCTGCCGGAGTTCGCTCGGCAAAATACTTCGCCAGACCTTTGATCGATGAAAGCGGGTTACGAATTTCATGCGCCACTCCAGCCGCAAGATGCCCGAGCGCTAACAGTTTTTCTTTACGCTTCATCGCATCCTGAAGTTCTTTGTACGAGCGCTGATAGCGCTGATACCAGAAGAACGTCAGTACGGTGGCCAGCAACACAGCCGCCAGCGCACAGAGGACTATCAGTGTGTTACGCCACTCTCTTGCCTGAGTCGCTGTCAGATCGCTGGCATCAAAGGCGATAAATATGGTTTGCGCTGGGGTGATAAGCTGCCCGTCATTGCTGGCACAGCGCGCCATGCCGTGGCGTCCTGGACCATACATCGGCTGAAACTGGCGATAAATTTCCAGGGCCGGCGTTTTTTCACCATCCCTCGCTGGAATTTCAATATTCCGCCAGCTTTCTTGCTCCCCAGGACTAAGCTGTCGCAGGACATCCGGTGAATAGAGCGTTTTCCCGACCATCGCGGAATTGCTGTGAGTAATAATGACACCATGCTCATCGACGACGGCAAACCATAGCACGCCTGGTTGTACGGCCATTTCCTCCAGTAGCGTCTGCTGCTGGGCATGATGCATGCGCATCCCCATGCCTACACGCGTACCAGACTCCAGAGCGCGAATGAGCACGCTGCCTTTTTCCAGTAGCGTTTGCCGCGCGGCGCCACTTTCCCGCCCATAGTCCCGAATAGTCATAATCGAAAACCAGCCGACCAAAATCAGGATTGCCGCCAGCAAGAGTCGGCTCAACCACTTTGCCACCGTATCCTTATAAAGACGCATACGCTCTCCCTTCCCCCCCCACTTGTTCCTTTCATCGTTGCAGGTATACAGCAGAAATCATGCCATTTTTTCCCCCTGATAACCCTGCCCTCAGACACAAACAGCTGAAAGTACCGGGTAAAAATGACTCGCTGGCGCGTTCTGGCGGGTCATTTTTACTCGTTTTCCTGCAAAGACGGCGGGTACGACGCCCGCAGGACTGGGATTGCCGCTTTGGCACGGAAGATGCAAAAGGGAATGTAAGCTAACCAACAGGAGAACGAACGATGAAACGGAACAACAAACTGGCACTGATTGCACTTTCTCTTATCGCACTGGGCTCCACCCCGGTACTGGCGCAGAATCACTGGGGATATGGTGATGGAATGCAGCAACGGGGCAGTACTCCAATGACCGCTGAGCAGCAGGCTGCCGCGCAGAAAATCTATGATGATTACTACTCCCAGACCAGCGCGTTGCGCCAACAGCTGACATCCAAACGTTATGAGTACAATGCACTATTAACGGCCAGCTCGCCGGACACGGCAAAAATTAATGCCGTTGCAAAAGAGATGGAAGCGTTGAATCAGTCTCTGGACGAGCAGCGCGTTAAACGCGATGTCGCAATGGCGCAGGCTGGCGTGCCGCGTGGCGCGGGAATGGGCTACGGCGGATGCGGCGGTGGCAGTAACCATCGCGGCGGCGGCCATATGGGAATGGGTCACTGGTAAAAGACTTGATGCCTGATGACGCCATACGGTTCAGGCCTGCTGACTACCTGTCTTCAGGTTTTCAGAAAGTTTTGGCTGTAGGCTGCCAGTGACAAAAATCTTCATTGGCGACTAGCAGTATCTGCGACCCTTCGGGCGCTTCCAGCCATGCCACACTCACCTCTACGGATGAATGTTTCTGGCGGCGCTCGATATGGTTTATCGCCCACGACTCCAGGTCTGGCTTCAGCGTTTCACCTTCACAGGTTGTGACCGTGTTATCCGCATGCCAACGTCCCTGACGCAATATCACCCGTCCCTGACGCAGCGCATCGCTGGTCTGGCGAATTTGATCGGCGCGATAGCGGTAAAGCGCGATTTGATCGCTGGAAAGCTGCTGCTTTTGCCCGTCGACTTCACGCTGCATGAAGCTCAGTTCGCCCCGGTCATCGAAGCGTATACGGACATGTTCAGCCGGTTTACTGTAAACGTTGAGTTCTATGAGAGAGAGCGAATCACCCTGCCAGCGGTATTCACTGGTAGTGGTTTCGCCTTTTCGCCACGGACTAAATACCGAGAGCAAGTGAACATCGTCACCGGAGTCTTTACGCCAAATGCGTACCGCCCCCTGATCGCCAACATAGCCGCTGGCCGTGAACGGAGGAAGCTCAGAATGGCTACCGCAGGCAGACAGTAACAGAACACCTGAAAGCCAAAGCGTATGACGCCAGATGGACAAAAGGGGCGAAACCGCCCCTTCGTTAAAACTGTTCACTGCCACGCGAATTACTTAACCGCGTCTTTCAGTGCTTTACCAGAAACAAATGCCGGTACGTTAGCTGCGGCAATTTTGATTTCTTTACCGGTCTGCGGGTTGCGGCCAGTGCGCTCAGCACGGTGGTTCACTTTGAAGGTACCGAAACCAACCAGTTGTACAGCATCGCCTTCTTTCAGAGACTCAGTAATAGCAGCCAGAGTGGATTCCAGAGCAGCTTTAGCCTGTGTTTTAGACAGTTCTGCTTTGTCTGCAATTACATCAATCAGTTGAGTCTTGTTCATAAGTTATCCTTACAATGTGTTTATCGCTTGCTAAGCATCGAGTGCGACGGAAATGCCAGAAAAGCACTCTCCTGCATACACGCACCGATAGCCACTTTTTTTCGCCCCCCAAATGTAGACCAGACCGGGGGCGGATGGGAAGCCTTCAGGCACGACAAATCAGGCGTTAAATCACGTTTTGTGGTGTCATTGCTGAAAATTTATACCAATATTGCTCTCGCCAGCCTCGCGCAGGTCTGCACGCAGCCCTTTTATCAGCTCAATATCGCGTTCTTCACAGTCGGCTAAAAGTCGGAAAATTTCCCACTGAATATCCCATTCTTGCTCAACGGCAGGGTTCTCTTTGAGCTCCTCATCGGTCATTTCGCGACCAGCCTGGGTCATTTCCAGCATCGCTACCGTCGTAATCGAAGCTTTACTAACTTCAATTGCATGCTCCAGCGTTTCACCGCTAAGACGTGAATGCATCAGTTCGCTTAATGCCACACAGGCATCAATCGCCGGATAAACGCCGTACAGATCGTAATCGTCTGCAGAAGGAATGGCCTCTTCAAACTTTTCCAGCTGGCTGTCGAAATTGATTTTCGCGTCTTTAACCGTCAGCGCTTCCCAAATCAGATCCAGAATTCGGCGGTAAATCTGTCCATCGCCAAATTCAGTTTGCTTGCAGAACATGGCGTAATTCGGGTACATGCGTTCGCACAGACAGGCCATAAATGTGACGTGCTGCCAGCTTTCCAGCTTCTCCAGACGTAGGTGAATCGGATTTTGTAACATGATGAGTTCTCAAATACGGAAATTAGCCGCAGTTTACCCGATATGGGGCGCTTTTGCTGCAAGCCGCGTAAAAGCCGGGCGTTCGGATGCCACCGCATCTGCCCAGCGCGTTGGTTCCGGCAGACGATAGCCGTTCATACAGCGTTGTACCCACGCCAGTGCGCTGTCCATACTCACGCGGTGGCCCGTAGAGATAAACAACGGGTTACAGCGCGCTTTGCTGCGCCAGACCCATGCCAGCTGTTCGCCTTTATCCAGCAATGGCACTAGCGCACCGGGTTCAGCAGCGAGCGGTTCAAACTTGCCACACAGCCGTTTTTTCGCCACACCGATCGTTGGGACGTCCACCAGCAGGCCAAAATGGCTGGCCACGCCCAGACGGCGCGGGTGCGAAATGCCGTGCCCGTCAACGAACAGCAGATCTGGCTTGTGCGAGAGCAGTTGCCAGGCGGCCATCAGCGCGGGGGTTTCACGAAAGGAGAGAAAACCGGGAATGTAGGGCATGGTAGTGGCGATGCGCGCCACCTTGTATTCAACCAGTTCAAGCGTGGGATACTTCAGTAAGACCATCGCGGCTCGCGTCACTTCGCCACCCTGCTCAAACCCAACGTCCGCCCCGCCGATCAGATCCGGCGGATCGTTCTTCAGACGATCCTCGCGGATCAATGAAGAGGCCAGTTCAAGCTGCTGCGCGCGTAATGACGCGAGATCCATAATGACTCCTTAGCGGTGGTACTGTTCGGACAACCGATGTACCGCCTCCACAAAGACACCCGCATGTTCTGGCGGGACGTCCTGATGAATGCCGTGACCCAGGTTAAAGACATGCCCTTCGCCCTGACCGAATCCGGCCAGAATTGTCGCCACCTCTTCTTCGATGCGGGCTGGCGGTGCATACAGCATGGACGGATCCATATTGCCCTGTAGCGCCACTTTATGACCTACACGACGACGCGCATCGGCAATGTCAGTAGTCCAGTCGAGACCTAACGCATCACAGCCGGTTTCCGCCATCGCTTCCAGCCACTGACCACCGCCTTTGGTAAACAGGGTCACAGGTACGCGACGACCTTCGTTCTCGCGTAGCAGGCCATCGACGATTTTGTGCATGTAGTACAGGGAGAACTGCTGATAGTCGCGACCGGTCAGCACACCGCCCCAGGTATCGAAAATCATCACCGACTGCGCGCCCGCTTTGATCTGCGCGTTCAGGTACAGCGTGACGCTCTTCGCCAGCTTATCAAGCAGCAGATGCAGCGCTTTAGGGTCGGCATACATCATCTTTTTAATCACGGTGAAGGCTTTGCTGCTGCCGCCTTCAACCATGTAGGTCGCCAGCGTCCACGGGCTACCGGAAAAGCCGATCAGCGGCACTTCGCCTTTCAGTTCTCGGCGGATAGTGCGCACCGCGTTCATCACGTATCCAAGCCCATCTTCCGGGTCCGGGATCGGCAGTTTGTCAACGTCAGCCTTGCTGGTAATCGGGGAGGTGAAACGTGGACCTTCTCCTGCTTCAAAATACAGCCCGAGTCCCATCGCATCCGGGATCGTCAGGATATCGGAGAAGAGGATCGCGGCATCAAGTTTATAGCGACGCAGCGGCTGCAGCGTGACTTCGCAGGCCAGCTCGGCATTTTTGCACAGCGCCATAAAATCGCCCGCTTCGGCACGGGTAGCTTTGTATTCCGGTAGATAGCGGCCTGCCTGGCGCATCATCCATACCGGAGTGACATCAACGGGCTGGCGCAGCAGCGCACGCAGATAACGATCGTTCTTCAGTTCGGTCATTTTTGCAGTTCCTTATTGCGTCAGTCCGTCAGTGTATCACCACTCGCTCTTTACTCGTACTCAGCCCGACACATTGCCACAGTATCTTCAATCAATCGACGCGCGACGGTGCCCGGCGGGGGCAAGAGCGGTAAATCGTCATAGCGATACCAGTTCGCTTCCAGCAGCTCTTTCGGGTCGATGACGATTTCGCCGCTATCATACTCCGCCATAAATGCGGTCATCAAAGACTGCGGGAACGGCCACGGCTGAGAAGTGACATAGCGCAGGTTTTTCACCTTGATGCCACTCTCTTCCATGACTTCACGCGCCACCGCCTGCTCGAGGGTTTCGCCCACTTCGACAAAACCCGCCAGCACGGTATGTACGCCGTTGCGATGGCGAACATGTTGGGCGAGCAGGATGGAATCATCTCGGCGAATAGCGACGATTATGCAGGGAGCAATTTGCGGGTAATAACGTTCGCGGCAGTGACTACAGAGCATCGCCCACTCCGTTTTACTCGGGTGCATGGGATGGCCGCAGTAACCGCAGAATTTATGCGAGCGGTAAAACTCTGCCAGCTGTACGCCTCGTCCGGCCAGTTGAAACAGGCCAACGTCCTGGTCAATGACCTGGCGCACCGACCCCATATCGTGTCGACGCTGCTGCTGCACCAGCCAGACAGTTTCCCCTTCCCACTCGCCTATTGGCAGCGCGCGCTGACCAATCAGATCAAAACGGGCTGCGTCGCCATAAGGTAGCTCGCCATGAGGTAACCATAACTTTTGCTCATGACTGACAATCCACCAGCCGCTATCTAATTTTTCAATTATACGATCCATATCTCTTGCGCAACCTTTGCTTCACAGGCATGTTGTTTACATTATTTTTACATTTACGGGTGAGCAGTTCCTAAACACCATCTTGCGGAGTCAATCATGCTAAACCAGCTGGAAAGCCTGACGGAGCACGTCGGAGGAAGTAATAAACTGGTTGATCGCTGGCTACATGTACGTAAGCACCTGCTCGTGGCTTACTACAATCTGGTTGGCATTAAGCCTGGCAAAGAATCGTACATGCGACTCAATGAAAAGGCGCTGGATGATTTTTGTCAGAGCCTGGTCGATTACCTCTCCACCGGACACTTCAGTATTTATGAACGTATTCTCCATAAATTGGAAGGGAACGGGCAGCTTTTAAAAGCCACAAAAATTTGGCCGCTGCTGGAAGCTAATACGCAGCTGATCATGGACTACTATGACTCCAGCCTGGAAACTGCGATTGATCATGATAACTTCCTTGAGTTTCAAAAGGTTTTATCGGATCTCGGCGAAGCGCTGGAAGCCCGGTTCGTGCTCGAAGATAAGCTGATCATGCTGGTATTTGACGCGATGCACGAGAGTAGTACTCTCAAACGTCATGCTTGAGATTTACGGCATTAACGCGTAGTTTACATTCATTACCTCTTTACTGAGGTTACTTCTTGTCGGAGTGCTTATTTTCCACAAAAGCATTCGTGATGCGTCAAGGCGGCAAGTCAGTGAATCTCCAGGAGCTTACCTAAGTAAGTGACTGGAGTGAGCGGACGAAGCCAACAAAGAGGCAGCGCGAAGGATGACGTGGAAAAGGCTGAGACCGTTAATTCGGGATCCGCGGAACCTGATCAGGTTAAGACCTGCGAAGGGAACAAGAGTCAATCTACAACCGTTCGCCTTTGGGCGATCGCCTCTCTTGCTTCATCCGTCGTCTGACAAGCCACGTCCTTACTTTTTTGGAATGAGCTATGTCTGCCACTACTAAACCATCACGCCGCGAACAGCGCGCGCAAGCCCAACACTTTATCGATACCCTGGAAGGGACCGCCTTCCCTAACTCAAAACGCATTTATATTACCGGTTCGCAGCCGGATATCCGCATTCCGATGCGCGAAATCCAGCTTAGCCCGACGCTGATTGGCGGCAGCAAAGACAACCCGCAATTTGAAGACAACGAAGCCGTGCCGGTGTACGACACCTCCGGGCCGTATGGCGATCCTGACGTGGCGATTAACGTCCAGCAGGGCCTGGCGAAACTGCGCCAGCCGTGGATTGCGGCGCGTAACGACAGCGAAGAATTAGACGACCGCAGCTCCGCTTACACCAAAGAGCGCCTGGCCGACGATGGCCTGGACGAGCTGCGTTTCAGCGGCCTGCTGACGCCAAAGCGCGCCAAAGCCGGAAAGCGCGTGACCCAGCTGCACTACGCCCGTCAGGGGATCGTCACGCCGGAGATGGAGTTTATCGCCATCCGTGAAAACATGGGCCGCGAGCGTATTCGCAGTGAAGTACTGCGCCACCAGCATCCGGGGATGAACTTTGGCGCGCGTCTGCCGGAAAATATCACCCCGGAATTCGTGCGTGATGAAGTGGCCGCTGGCCGGGCGATTATTCCTGCCAATATCAACCACCCGGAATCCGAGCCGATGATCATCGGTCGCAACTTCCTGGTGAAGGTGAATGCCAACATCGGTAACTCGGCGGTCACTTCTTCTATCGAAGAAGAGGTCGAAAAACTGGTGTGGTCGACCCGCTGGGGCGCAGATACGGTGATGGACCTCTCCACCGGTCGCTATATTCACGAAACCCGCGAGTGGATCCTGCGTAACAGCCCGGTGCCGATCGGCACCGTACCGATCTACCAGGCGCTGGAGAAGGTCAATGGGATCGCCGAAGATCTCACCTGGGAAGCGTTCCGCGATACGTTGCTGGAACAGGCCGAACAGGGCGTCGACTACTTCACCATTCACGCGGGCGTGCTGCTACGCTACGTGCCGATGACTGCCAAACGCCTGACCGGTATTGTCTCACGCGGCGGTTCAATTATGGCGAAATGGTGCCTTTCTCATCACAAAGAGAACTTCCTGTTCGAACATTTCCGCGAGATTTGCGAAATCTGCGCCGCCTACGACGTCTCGCTCTCTCTCGGCGACGGCCTGCGTCCGGGTTCGATTCAGGATGCCAACGACGAAGCGCAGTTCTCCGAACTGCATACGCTGGGTGAGCTGACCAAAATCGCCTGGGAATACGACGTGCAGGTGATGATTGAAGGCCCGGGACATGTGCCGATGCATATGATTCAGCGCAACATGACCGAAGAGCTGGAGAGCTGCCACGAAGCGCCGTTCTACACCTTAGGGCCGTTGACGACAGATATCGCGCCGGGCTATGACCACTTCACCTCCGGCATTGGCGCGGCGATGATCGGCTGGTTTGGCTGCGCGATGCTGTGCTACGTCACGCCAAAAGAGCACCTCGGCCTGCCGAACAAAGAAGACGTGAAGCAAGGGCTGATTACCTACAAGATTGCCGCCCACGCAGCTGACTTAGCAAAAGGCCATCCGGGCGCGCAGATCCGCGACAACGCGATGTCGAAAGCACGCTTCGAATTCCGCTGGGAAGACCAGTTTAACCTCGCGCTCGACCCGTTCACCGCCCGCGCCTATCACGATGAAACCCTGCCGCAGGAGTCCGGCAAAGTCGCCCACTTCTGCTCGATGTGCGGGCCGAAGTTCTGCTCAATGAAAATCAGCCAGGAAGTACGCGACTACGCCGCCGCGCAGACTATTGAAGTGGGAATGGCAGATATGTCGGAGAACTTCCGCGCTAAAGGCGGTGAAATCTACCTCAAAAAAGAGGAGGCATAATGTACCAGCCTGATTTCCCGACCGTGCCGTTCCGCCTCGGGCTTTACCCGGTGGTGGACAGCGTTGAATGGATTGAACGCCTGCTGCAGGCGGGCGTACGCACGATCCAGCTACGTATCAAAGACAAACGCGATGATGAGGTCGAAGCGGACGTGATTGCCGCCATCGCGCTGGGGCGTCGCTATGACGCCCGCCTGTTTATCAACGACTACTGGCGTCTTGCGATTAAGCACAACGCCTACGGCGTGCATCTGGGCCAGGAAGATCTGGAAACGACCGACCTGAAAGCGATTCAGGCGGCGGGGCTACGCCTGGGGGTCTCCACTCACGATGATATGGAGATAAACGTCGCGCTCGCCGCTAAACCTTCTTATATCGCGCTGGGTCATGTCTTCCCCACGCAAACCAAGCAGATGCCTTCCGCCCCGCAGGGGCTGACGCAGCTGGCAGGTCATATTGAAAGACTGGCAGATTACCCGACCGTGGCGATTGGCGGCATCAGTCTGGAACGTGCCCCGTCGGTGCTGGCGACCGGCGTCGGCAGCATTGCCGTGGTCAGCGCTATCACCCTGGCGGCCGACTGGCAGGCAGCCACGGCGCAACTGCTCGACATAGCAGGAGTCGGCGATGAATGACCGCGACTTTATGCGTTACAGCCGGCAGATCCTGCTCGGCGATATCGCGATTGAGGGCCAACAAAAGCTGCTCGACAGCCATGTGCTGATTGTCGGTCTGGGCGGGTTAGGTTCGCCTGCCGCGCTGTATCTGGCGGGAGCGGGCGTCGGCACGCTGACGCTGGCGGACGATGACGACGTTCATCTGAGCAATCTGCAACGGCAAATATTGTTCACCACCGATGACATTGCACGCCCGAAAGCGCAGGCAGCGGAACGCCATCTGGCGCGTCTTAACCCGGACAGCGAGCTGGTCGTCCTTGAGCAGAGGCTGACGGGCGATGCGCTCCGGCACGCTGTCGCGCGTGCCGACGTGGTGCTCGACTGTACCGACAACATGGCCACGCGTCAGGAAATTAACGCCGCCTGCGTGGCGCTGAATACGCCTTTGGTTACCGCCAGCGCCGTCGGTTTCGGCGGCCAGTTGATGGTACTCACGCCACCGTGGGAGCAAGGTTGTTACCGCTGCCTGTGGCCGGATGATGTCGAACCCGAACGCAACTGCCGTACCGCCGGTATCGTCGGCCCGGTTGTCGGTGTGATGGGCACCTTGCAGGCGCTGGAAGCCATCAAACTGCTTAGCGGTATTGAGACGTCCAGCGGCGAGTTACGTCTGTTTGACGGTAAAACCAGCCAGTGGCGCAGCCTTGCGCTGCGTCGGGCCAATGGCTGCCCGGTATGCGGAGGGCAACATGCAGATTCAGTTCAATGATGAGCCGATGCAGTGCGCCGAGGGGCAAACCGTCAGCGGGCTGCTCACCGAGCTTAATCAGCTAAAACCGGGCGCGGCGCTGGCGCTTAATCAGCAGATCCTGCCGCGCGAGCAGTGGCAGCAGCAAATCGTGCAGGAAGGCGACCAGATCCTGCTTTTTCAGGTTATTGCAGGGGGTTGATATGTTACGTATTGCCGACAAAACGTTTGATTCACATCTGTTCACCGGTACCGGAAAATTTGCCTCGTCGCAGCTGATGGTCGAGGCGATTCGCGCCTCCGGCAGCCAGTTGGTGACGCTGGCCATGAAGCGCGTGGATTTGCGCCAGCATAACGATGCCATTCTGGCCCCGCTTATCGACGCGGGCGTGACGCTGCTGCCTAACACCTCCGGAGCGAAAACCGCTGAAGAGGCGATTTTCGCCGCCCAACTGGCGCGTGAAGCGTTAGGCACAAACTGGCTTAAATTAGAAATCCACCCGGATGCCCGCTGGCTATTGCCCGATCCCATCGAAACGCTAAAAGCCGCCGAAGCGCTGGTGAAACAGGGCTTTGTGGTGCTGCCCTACTGCGGCGCGGATCCGGTACTGTGCAAGCGGCTGGAAGACGTGGGCTGCGCGGCGGTGATGCCGCTCGGCGCGCCTATCGGCTCCAACCAGGGGCTGGAAACCAAAGCGATGCTGGAGATTATTATCCAACAGGCGACCGTGCCGGTGGTGGTTGATGCAGGCATCGGCGTCCCCAGCCACGCCACGCAGGCGCTGGAAATGGGCGCCGACGCGGTTTTGGTCAACACGGCAATCGCGGTAGCCGACAGCCCGGTAATGATGGCCACCGCTTTCCGTCTGGCGGTTGAAGCGGGCCTTCTGGCGCGCCAGGCGGTACCTGGAAGCAAAAGCTCGCAGGCAAATCCCACAAGCCCGCTAACCGGATTCCTGGAGGCCTTCGCATGAAAACGTTCAGCGACCGCTGGCGACAGCTGGACTGGGACGACATCCGCCTGCGCATCAACGGTAAAACCGCCGCTGACGTGGAGCGCGCCCTCAACGCTTCGCATCTTAGTCGCGACGATCTGATGGCATTGCTCTCTCCTGCCGCCGCCGATTATCTGGAGCCGCTTGCGCAACGGGCGCAAAAGCTCACCCGCCAGCGTTTTGGCAACACGGTGAGTTTTTACGTGCCGTTGTATCTCTCCAACCTTTGTGCCAACGACTGCACCTACTGCGGTTTTTCGATGAGCAACCGTATCAAACGCAAAACGCTGGACGAAGATGAGATACAACGTGAGTGTGCGGCTATCCGTGAGCTGGGCTTTGAGCATCTGCTACTGGTCACCGGTGAACATCAGGCCAAAGTGGGGATGGATTACTTTCGTCGCCATTTGCCTGCCATTCGCCGCCAGTTTGCCTCTTTACAGATGGAAGTACAGCCGCTGTCAGAGGCTGAATATGCGGAGCTGAAGACGCTGGGGCTGGATGGCGTGATGGTGTATCAGGAGAGCTATCATGAGGCGATTTACGCCCGCCACCATCTGAAGGGGAAAAAGCAGGATTTCTTCTGGCGACTGGAAACGCCGGACCGGCTGGGCCGCGCAGGGATCGACAAAATCGGTCTTGGCGCGTTGATTGGTTTGTCCGACAGCTGGCGGGTTGACTGCTATATGGTAGCTGAACATCTGCTGTGGATGCAGCAGCATTACTGGCAGAGCCGCTACTCTATCTCCTTCCCTCGCCTGCGCCCATGCACCGGAGGCGTTGAGCCTGCATCGATCATGGATGAGCGACAGTTGGTCCAGACCATTTGCGCGTTTCGTTTACTGGCACCAGAAATTGAGCTGTCGCTCTCCACCCGCGAATCGCCATGGTTTCGTGACCATGTGATCCCGTTGGCAATCAACAACGTCAGCGCCTTCTCAAAAACCCAGCCCGGTGGTTATGCCGATAACCACCCCGAACTGGAACAGTTCTCCCCGCACGACGATCGTCGCCCGGAAGCCGTTGCTGAAGCACTGATGGCGCAGGGATTACAGCCCGTGTGGAAAGACTGGGACAGCTATCTGGGACGCGCGGCACAGATGCCCTAAGCCCAACGCTATCGCATAAACAAAAAAACCCGCTTTCGCGGGTTTTTTCTTCACTGGTGCTTAACTGCTCGGGCTCTGGCCTTCATCGCTATCGTAAGCCTTCGTGAAATTATCGGCGTTTACAGCGCGACAACGTTAACAGCAGACGGGCCTTTAGCGCCATTCTCCACGGAGAACTCCACCTTTTGACCTTCGTCTAACGTTTTAAAATCGTTACTCTGGATAGCGGAAAAATGCACAAACACATCCTTGCTACCGTCCTGAGGAGTGATAAAGCCGAAGCCTTTATCAGAGTTAAACCATTTTACTAAACCAGTCATTTTGTTAGACATAGATACTTCCTTTCATGTTTTTGAGCCGCTTATGCAGCGAAGATGGCCTGTTTTGCAGAAATTAACTTATGGGGCACTTAGGGAGGAGGCTCATGAAGAAGAGTATCTGAGGATAACGCTTGAACTGAGAACTGCTTTACTAAAACTGCTTGCATAAGGTCTGTGTTCCAAACCGATGCCGCTATAGTAGACCTACTTCTAATCATTAAGCAAGCATTAATTTTTTTAATACCCACTGAGTGATGCAATGTTGAACCATCGCGGCTAAGCATCCTGGATAACAGCTTGATCTACAATGAACAAAAGCCCCGACTATTGCAGTCAGGGCTTTACGTTACTACACACTTCAAATTTAACATTAATAAACTTAACGATTTAATACTGCTAATGGTACTACTTTAAAATGTACACGTTTACTACAGATAATATTGGATATTGATACTAACTAAAGCTTTCCTCTATTTACCGTTAAACACATTCCACCCGCTTGATAATAGAACTCAAGGCTGGTGACCTAAACAAGTACACTTCCCCTCGCGACATATACTCTTTGATGCGTTGCCTTATTTCCCTCGTGATAACCCAAAAAGCAGAAATCACGAACAATTACTATTAAATCATGGCGTTACATCGTCGCGTTTTACTCATTTTTTGCGATTAGATAAATCAACTACGTGGCCTGAAAGCATTGTCGAAGTGAAAAAATAGCGTTTTCAGCATCGACTATCCCATACAAAAAATACTTCGTGGCCTTTATCGCAAACCCCAATCGAGCTCTACTAACACTTACTACGTTAACAGCAAACTACAATATCTCCGCTGTTAAGTATTAACATACGGGTTTAAAAAACACTGTCAATACTGTTTTTTATAACATGTCTTTATTGACAGTAATTATATATTCCAGCATGTGATAAGCGAGTCAAAAAGCCGCTGGCCCCGGCCCAGATCGCAGGGTTTGGCCTCTTTTTGTAACCGGTTTCAGAAAAAGCGGCTTTCTTTGTGATGCCTTGCACACAATCGTTGCAAAGCAGTTGTTGCTATAGCTGGCTCGCGATAATTATCAACTCACACATGTTGATCGAGACTGCTTATGAAAAACATCGTTTTATGCTGTGCCGCCGGAATGTCCACCAGCATGCTGGTGCAAAGGATGAAAGATGCCGCCCAGAAAAAAGGGGTCGACGTCACTATCAAAGCCGTCCCGGTGGCCGAGTTTGAAGAGAATATCGCTACAGCGGATATCGTTTTGCTCGGTCCACAGGTTAAGTATGAACAGGCCAAGCTACAGGTGATCGCCGACCCACTAGGCAAAAAGGTCGCCGTTATCGACATGATGGATTACGGCATGATGAAAGGCGATGCGGTACTGGACAAGGCGCTGAAACTACTGGAGTGATGGTATGGAAGAGTTAGAAACGATCATCATGGAGTTATTGGTAAACGCTGGCGCTGCACGCAGCCAGGCCCTGACGGCATTGCAACTGGCGCGTAAAGGTGATTTCTCCGGTGCAGAACAAGCGATGACGGAATCACGCGAGTACGTTAAACAAGCGCATAAAATCCAGACCCAGCTGATCGGAATTGACGAAGGAACCGGCAAGCTACCGGTTAATCTCATCACCGTCCATTCGCAGGATCACCTGATGAACGCGATGGTGATTCAGGATTTGGCGGGAGATATGATTGAGCTTTATCGGCGGTTACCGCCGGTAAATTAATGACACTGCCGGATAGCTTCGTAGCCTCGTAGACCTGATAAGCGTCATCAGAAATAAACCTGGACATAAAAAAACCCGCCGAAGCGGGTTTTTTATTATGGTCGGCAACGATTAATCGTTGTCAGAACCGCCCAGGCCTGCGTTCAGCAGTTCTGCCAGGCTGGCAGACGCATCTTCAGCAGTCACCTGCGGTGCAGCTGGCAGTTCGCCCGCTGCGCGACGGCGCATACGATCCTGGTGGTACGCGTAACCGGTACCTGCCGGGATCAGACGACCCACGATTACGTTCTCTTTCAGACCGCGCAGTTCATCACGTTTACCTGCAACAGCGGCTTCGGTCAGGACACGTGTGGTTTCCTGGAACGATGCTGCAGAGATGAAGGACTCGGTTGCCAGAGACGCTTTGGTGATACCCAGCAGATCGCGGGAGAACGTTGCACCCACTTTGCCGTTCGCTTCCAGCTCGCGGTTAGCGATCTTGACGCGGGAGTATTCAACCTGCTCGCCTTCCAGGAAGTCGGAGCTACCAGCGCTTTCGATGGTGGCTTTACGCAGCATCTGACGAACGATAACTTCGATGTGTTTATCGTTAATCTTAACACCCTGCAGACGGTATACGTCCTGAACTTCGTTAACGATGTAACGAGTTACAGCATGCACACCACGCAGACGCAGGATGTCGTGCGGCGCTTCCGGACCGTCGGAAACAACGTCACCACGTTCTACACGTTCACCTTCGAACACGTTGAGCTGACGCCATTTCGGAATCATCTCTTCGTACGGTTCGCTACCGTCTACCGGGGTGATAACCAGACGACGTTTACCTTTGGTTTCTTTACCGAAGGAAATGATGCCGCTGATTTCAGCCAGGATTGCCGGCTCTTTCGGACGACGTGCTTCGAACAGGTCAGCAACGCGCGGCAGACCACCGGTGATATCCTTGGTACCGCCGGATTCCTGCGGAACACGCGCCAGGGTGTCACCAGAACTGATCTGTACGCCATCTTCCAGCTGAACAATCGCTTTACCCGGCAGGAAGTACTGAGCAGGCATATCGGTGCCTGGGATCAGAACGTCGTTGCCCTGAGCATCAACAATTTTCAGTGCCGGACGCAGGTCTTTACCACCCGCAGTACGCTCTGCAGAATCCAGAACCACCAGAGAAGACAGACCGGTCAGCTCGTCGGTCTGACGAGTAATGGTCTGGCCGTCGATCATGTCAGTGAAGCGGACGAAACCACTCACTTCGGTGATAACCGGCATGGTGTGCGGATCCCAGTTTGCTACGGTTTCGCCGCCAGCAACCTGTTCGCCATCACCTTTCGCCATAACGGAGCCGTAAGGCACTTTATAGCTTTCTTTGGTACGGCCGAATTCGTCGATCAGTTTCAGTTCGGTGTTACGTGAGGTGATAACCAGTTTACCGCTGGAGTTCACAACCGACTTCGCGTTGCTCAGACGGATGCTACCTTTGTTTTTCACCTGAATGCTGGATTCAGCAGCCGCACGAGATGCCGCACCACCGATGTGGAACGTACGCATCGTCAGCTGTGTACCCGGTTCACCGATGGACTGTGCCGCGATAACGCCGATTGCTTCACCTTTGTTGATGATGTGGCCACGCGCCAGGTCACGACCGTAGCAGTGCGCACATACACCAAAGTCGGTGTCACAAGATACAACGGAACGGACTTTAACGGAGTCAACGGAGTTCTCTTCCAGCAGATCACACCACTGTTCGTGCAGCAGCGTGTTGCGTGGAACCAGAATATCCGCCGTACCCGGCTTCAGAACGTCTTCAGCAGTTACACGACCCAGAACGCGATCGCGCAGCGGCTCTTTAACATCACCACCCTCGATAACCGGGGTCATGGTGATGCCTTCCAGAGTGCCGCAATCGTCTTCAGTAACAACCAGGTCCTGCGCAACGTCGACCAGACGACGAGTCAGATAACCGGAGTTCGCTGTTTTCAGTGCGGTATCCGCCAGACCTTTACGCGCACCGTGAGTAGAGATGAAGTACTGGAGTACGTTCAGACCTTCACGGAAGTTCGCGGTGATTGGCGTTTCGATGATGGAGCCATCTGGCTTCGCCATCAGACCACGCATACCGGCCAGCTGACGAATCTGTGCTGCGGAACCACGCGCACCGGAGTCGGCCATCATGTAGATGCTGTTGAAGGAAACCTGCTGCTCTTCTACGCCGTCACGGTTAATAACGGTTTCGGTTTGCAGGTTATCCATCATCGCTTTGGATACACGATCGTTCGCCGCAGCCCAGATATCGATAACTTTGTTATAGCGTTCGCCCGCGGTTACCAGACCAGACTGGAACTGCTCCTGGATCTCAGCAACTTCAGCTTCCGCTTCAGAGATGATCTCGTGTTTCTTCTCTGGGATGACCATGTCATCAATACCAACAGATGCACCTGAACGCGCTGCATAAGCAAAGCCGGTGTACATTGTCTGGTCAGCGAAGATAACGGTCGGCTTCAGGCCCAGAATGCGGTAACAGGTGTTCAGCATTTTGGAGATAGCTTTCTTGCCCAGCGCCTGGTTGACGATGGAGAAAGGCAGACCTTTCGGTACGATCATCCACAGAATGGCGCGACCAACGGTCGTGTCTTTCAGGCTGGTGTGCGCAACGAATTCGCCGTTTTCATCTTTTTCATATTCAGTGATACGCACTTTAACGCGCGCATGCAGAGAGGCCAGACCTGCGCGATAGATACGCTCAGCTTCTTTCGGGCCAGTCAGCACCATGCCTTCGCCTTTGGCGTTAACACAGTCACGGGTCATGTAGTACAGACCCAATACAACGTCCTGAGAAGGAACGATGATTGGCTCGCCGTTCGCAGGTGACAGGATGTTGTTAGTAGACATCATCAGCGCACGCGCTTCGAGCTGGGCTTCCAGCGTCAGCGGTACGTGAACAGCCATCTGGTCACCATCGAAGTCGGCGTTATATGCCGCACAAACCAGCGGGTGAAGCTGGATAGCTTTACCTTCGATCAGTACCGGTTCAAATGCCTGGATACCCAGACGGTGCAGTGTTGGTGCACGGTTCAGCAGTACCGGGTGTTCGCGGATAACTTCGTCCAGGATATCCCAAACGACAGCTTCTTCACGCTCAACCATTTTCTTAGCGGCTTTGATGGTAGTGGCCAGGCCACGCAGTTCCAGCTTGCCGTAGATGAACGGTTTGAACAGTTCCAGTGCCATTTTCTTCGGCAGGCCGCACTGATGCAGACGCAGGTATGGACCTACGGTGATTACAGAACGACCGGAGTAGTCAACACGCTTACCGAGCAGGTTCTGACGGAAACGACCCTGCTTACCTTTGATCATGTCGGCCAAAGATTTCAGAGGACGTTTGTTAGAACCGGTGATCGCACGACCGCGACGACCGTTATCCAGCAGGGCGTCAACCGCTTCCTGCAGCATACGTTTTTCGTTGCGTACGATGATGTCCGGCGCAGCCAGATCCAGCAGACGCTTCAGACGGTTGTTACGGTTGATAACGCGACGATACAGATCGTTCAGATCCGACGTTGCGAAACGACCACCATCCAGCGGAACCAGCGGACGCAGATCTGGCGGCAGAACCGGCAGAACGGTCAGGATCATCCACTCTGGCTTGTTGCCAGACTGTACGAAGGCTTCCAGCAGTTTGATACGCTTGGTCAGCTTCTTACGCTTGGTTTCGGAGTTAGTTTCGTTCAGCTCTTCGCGCAGAGTTTCACACTCTTGCTCCAGATCCATGCTCTTCAGCAGGGCCTGAATAGCTTCCGCACCCATCTTCGCGTCAAATTCGTCACCGAACTCTTCCAGCGCGTCCAGATACTGCTCTTCAGTCAGGATCTGTTGACGTTCCAGATTAGTCATACCGCCTTCGATAACCACATAAGATTCGAAGTACAGTACGCGTTCGATATCACGCAGCGGCATATCGAGCAGCAAACCGATACGGGACGGCAGAGATTTCAGGAACCAGATGTGAGCGGTCGGAGACGCCAGCTCGATGTGGCCCATACGCTCACGGCGTACTTTAGTCTGGGTCACTTCAACGCCGCACTTCTCACAGATCACACCACGGTGTTTCAGGCGCTTGTACTTACCGCACAGGCACTCGTAGTCTTTTACCGGCCCAAAGATACGGGCGCAGAAAAGGCCGTCACGTTCAGGTTTGAACGTACGGTAGTTGATGGTTTCCGGCTTCTTAACTTCACCGAAAGACCATGAACGGATCATGTCTGGCGAAGCCAGAGCAATTTTGATCGCATCAAACTCTTCGGTTTTAGTCTGCGCTTTCAGAAACTTTAATAAATCTTTCACGGATTTGCTCCCGTCGGAGTTAGCACAATCTGGCGCTGGCTGTTACGCCAGCACCAGTGACCTGTTTGATCGAGAGTTACTCGTCTTCCAGCTCGATGTTGATACCCAGCGAACGAATCTCTTTCAACAGTACGTTGAAGGATTCCGGCATGCCTGGTTCCATCTGATGGTTGCCGTCCACGATGTTTTTATACATCTTAGTACGACCGTTCACGTCATCAGACTTAACGGTGAGCATTTCCTGCAGGGTGTATGCTGCGCCATATGCTTCCAGCGCCCACACTTCCATCTCCCCGAAGCGCTGACCACCGAACTGCGCCTTACCACCCAGCGGCTGCTGAGTAACCAGGCTGTAAGAACCGGTAGAACGCGCATGCATCTTGTCATCAACCAGGTGGTTCAGTTTCAGCATGTACATGTAGCCAACGGTAACCTGGCGCTCGAACTGCTCACCGGTACGACCGTCGAACAGTGTGATCTGACCGGAAGTCGGCAGGCCACCCAGCTGTAACAGTTCCTTGATTTCAGACTCTTTCGCACCGTCGAATACCGGCGTTGCGATCGGCATACCTTTTTTCAGGTTTTCAGCCAGACGCAGAACTTCTTCATCACTGAAGGTATTCAGGTCAACTTTCTGACGAACATCTGAACCCAGATCGTAAGCACGCTGGATGAATTCGCGCAGTTTCGCGACTTCCTGCTGCTGTTTCAGCATGGCGTTGATCTTATCGCCGATACCTTTTGCAGCCATACCCAGGTGGGTTTCAAGGATCTGACCGATGTTCATACGCGATGGTACGCCCAGCGGGTTCAGTACGATATCTACCGGCGTACCGTTAGCATCGTGTGGCATATCTTCGATCGGGTTGATCTTAGAGATTACACCCTTGTTACCGTGACGACCTGCCATCTTATCACCAGGCTGGATCCGACGTTTAACCGCCAGATAAACCTTAACAATCTTCAGCACGCCCGGTGCCAGATCGTCGCCCTGAGTGATTTTACGGCGTTTCGCTTCGAGTTTTTTCTCGAATTCGTGTTTCAGTTCGTCGTACTGCTCAGCCAGTTGTTCCAGCTGATTCTGTTTTTCTTCGTCGGTCAGGCCGAGTTCTAACCAGCGGTCGCGCGGCAGTTTGTCGAGCTTCTCAGCTTCAACACCACCGGAAACCAGCACAGCGTAGATACGGCTGAACAGGCCAGCTTCGAGGATCTGCAGTTCTTCAGACAGGTCTTTTTTCGCCTGCTTCAGCTGCATCTCTTCGATTTCCAGCGCACGTTTGTCTTTTTCTACGCCATCGCGAGTAAAGACCTGAACGTCGATAATCGTACCGGAAACACCGTTTGGCACGCGCAGAGAAGAGTCTTTAACGTCAGACGCTTTCTCACCGAAGATCGCACGCAGAAGCTTCTCTTCTGGCGTCAGCTGGGTTTCACCTTTCGGCGTTACCTTACCAACCAGAATGTCGCCACCGGTCACTTCCGCACCGATATAAACGATACCGGATTCATCCAGTTTGGAGAGCGCAGCTTCACCCACGTTCGGGATGTCAGCGGTGATCTCTTCTGGCCCCAGCTTGGTGTCACGGGACACACATGCCAGTTCCTGAATGTGAATGGTGGTGAAACGGTCTTCCTGGACAACACGCTCGGATACGAGGATGGAGTCTTCGAAGTTGTAACCATTCCATGGCATGAATGCCACGCGCATGTTCTGACCCAGCGCCAGTTCACCGAGGTCGGTGGACGGACCGTCTGCCAGCACATCACCACGTTCAACCGGCTCGCCCAGAGATACGCAAGGCATCTGGTTGATACAGGTGTTCTGGTTAGAACGGGTGTATTTGGTCAGGTTATAAATGTCGATACCTGCTTCGCCCGGGTACATCTCGTCTTCGTTAACTTTGATAACGATACGGGAAGCATCCACGTACTGAACAGTACCGCCACGTTTAGCAACTGCAGTAACACCGGAGTCAACGGCAACAGCACGTTCCATACCGGTACCAACCAGCGGCTTATCAGCGCGCAGAGTCGGAACCGCCTGACGTTGCATGTTCGCACCCATCAATGCACGGTTGGCGTCATCGTGTTCCAGGAACGGGATCAGGGACGCACCGACGGATACCACCTGCTGGGTGGATACGTCCATGTAGTCAACCTGGTCACGGCTGAACAAGCTGGATTCGCCTTTGCTACGGCAGGTAACCAGATCTTCTACAAAGTGCCCTTCGTCATCCAGGTTGGAGTTCGCCTGAGCGATAACGTAGTTGCCTTCTTCGATAGCAGACAGGTAATGAATTTCATCGGTTACAACACCGTCGGTCACTTTACGGTACGGAGTCTCGAGGAAGCCGTATTCGTTAGTCTGTGCATACACGGACAGGGAGTTGATCAGACCGATGTTCGGGCCTTCAGGCGTTTCGATTGGACATACGCGACCATAGTGAGTCGGGTGTACGTCTCGAACTTCGAAGCCTGCGCGTTCACGGGTCAGACCGCCTGGGCCGAGTGCAGAGATACGACGTTTGTGCGTAATCTCAGACAGCGGGTTGTTCTGGTCCATAAACTGAGACAGCTGGCTGGAACCAAAGAACTCTTTCACTGCTGCAGAAATCGGCTTGGCGTTGATCATATCCTGAGGCATCAGGGTATCCAGATCGCCCAGAGACAGACGCTCTTTCACCGCACGCTCAACACGTACCAGGCCAACGCGGAACTGGTTTTCCGCCATTTCGCCTACGGAACGGATACGACGGTTGCCGAGGTGGTCGATATCATCGACTTCGCCTTTACCGTTACGGATATCGATGAGCTTCTTCATCACTTCGATGATGTCGTCTTTGCTCAGGATACCGGAACCTTCGATTTCGTCGCGCAGCAGAGAACGGTTGAACTTCATACGACCGACCGCAGACAGGTCATAGCGGTCTTCGGAGAAGAACAGGTTCTCAAACAGGCTTTCAGCAGCTTCACGAGTCGGCGGCTCACCAGGACGCATCATGCGGTAGATTTCTACCAGTGCGCTCAGACGATCGTTGGTTGGGTCAACGCGTACAGTTTCAGAAATGTACGGACCGTGGTCCAGATCGTTAGTGAACAGCGTTTCGATACGCTTGTGACCAGACTGGCTCAGCTTAGCCAGCAGATCCAGGCTCAGCTCCATGTTAGCTGCGCAGATCAGCTCGCCAGTGGATTCGTCAACGTAGTCTTTAGCCGCAACTTTACCAGCAATGTATTCAACCGGAACTTCGATATGTTTGATATCGTCTTTTTCCAGTTGGCGAATGTGGCGCGCAGTGATGCGACGGCCTTTTTCGACGTAGACTTTGCCGTTAGCTTCAATGTCAAAGGAGGCGGTTTCACCACGCAGGCGTTCCGGCACCAGTTCCATCTGCAGCTTGTTGTCGCGAATTTCGAAAACAACTTTTTCAAAGAACAGGTCAAGGATCTGCTCAGTGGTGTAGTTCAGTGCACGCAGAATAATGGTCGCAGGCAGTTTACGGCGACGGTCAATACGTACGAACAGGTTGTCCTTCGGATCGAATTCGAAGTCCAGCCAGGAACCACGGTAAGGGATGATGCGCGCGTTATACAGCACTTTACCCGAAGAGTGGGTTTTACCTTTGTCGGAGTCAAAGAAGACGCCAGGACTACGGTGCAGCTGAGAAACGATAACACGCTCAGTACCATTGATTACAAAGGTACCGTTGTCAGTCATGAGCGGAATTTCGCCCATGTAGACTTCTTGTTCTTTAATGTCTTTTACGGTGCCTTCCGGCGCTTCGCGCTCGTAGATCACCAGACGCAGTTTTACGCGCAGCGGTGCGGAATAGGTCACGCCACGGATCTGACATTCCTGAACGTCAAACACCGGTTCGCCAAGGCGGTAGCTGACGTATTGCAGCTCGGAATTACCGCTGTAGCTCTGAATCGGGAAAACGGAACGGAAAGCTGCTTCCAGACCATACTGCCCTTCAGGATCTTGCTCGATGAACTTCTGAAACGAGTCAAGCTGGATAGAAAGGAGATAAGGTATGTCCAGTACTTGTGGACGTTTACCAAAATCCTTACGAATACGTTTTTTCTCGGTATAGGAGTAAACCATTAGGGTTCCTCAGCTCGCTGACAAGTCGACCCATCTGTCCGACGAAGGGACAGTTTGTGCAACACTATTTTGTTGACCGGAAAATCGAATACTTTCCGCAATGCCTGTTGCTATCACGCTTAAACCATTTCATTGCGATTTACACAGAACTGATGTTCTGTCGCAGTATATTAAGACGTCGATAGAAACAAGCATTGAAAGGCACAGCAGTAGTCAAACAGTGTGAAATGCTACTGGCGCCTTACAGCGCAAAAAGGCTGGTGACTAAAAAGTCACCAGCCATCAGCCTAATTTCTTAGGCTGCAACCAGAAAAGTTGGCTTATTTAACTTCAACTTCAGCGCCAGCTTCTTCCAGAGATTTTTTCAGTGCTTCTGCGTCGTCTTTGCTGATGCCTTCTTTCAGGGCAGCCGGAGCAGATTCTACCAGGTCTTTAGCTTCTTTCAGACCCAGGCCAGTTGCGCCACGTACTGCTTTGATAACAGCAACTTTGTTAGCGCCAGCAGCTTTCAGAATTACGTCGAATTCAGTTTTTTCTTCAGCAGCTTCAGCCGGGCCAGCAGCTACAGCTACAGCAGCAGCAGCGGAAACACCGAATTTTTCTTCCATTGCAGAGATCAGTTCTACAACGTCCATTACGGACATAGCGGATACTGCTTCAATGATTTGATCTTTAGTGATAGACATTTAAATTGTTCCTGAAAATCAGAATAAGTTTATACGTAAGCAGATGCTTGAGAAAGATAACTGCGATTAAGCAGCTTCTTTCGCATCGCGTACAGCAGCCAGAGTACGAACCAGTTTGCCAGCCGAAGCTTCTTTCATGGTTGCCATCAGGCGTGCAATTGCTTCTTCGTAGGTCGGCAGAGTTGCCAGGCGATCGATTTGCGATGCCGGGATCAATTCACCTTCAAAGGCTGCGGCTTTGACCTCAAATTTTGCATTCGCTTTCGCGAACTCTTTGAACAGACGAGCAGCAGCGCCCGGGTGTTCCATAGAGTATGCAATCAGGGTCGGACCAACAAACGTGTCTTTCAGGCACTCGAACTGAGTACCTTCAACGACGCGGCGCAGCAGGGTGTTACGAACAACACGCATGTATACGCCAGCTTCACGACCTGCTTTACGCAGTTCAGTCATTTTATCTACAGTTACGCCACGGGAATCCGCAACTACTGCAGACAGCGCGCCTTTGGCTACTTCGCTGACTTCAGCAACAATCGCTTGTTTGTCTTGAAGATTTAAAGCCATTAGCTTTGCTCCTGGATGTTTGCCGGAACTCATGTTCCGGAACTCACTTCACTCTCCCCAACGGAGAGAGCGTCTAAATACGGTGAGCAGAAACAAGCCAGAGTATCAGAAATAATCTTAGCGTTCTGTCACCGTCTACGCAGGGCATTAAGTTTCTTACGAAACACCTGCGGTCTTCGACGGAGGCCTGGATAGGCCAGGCTCCAACGAACAAATCTTGTCTATCTGTCGCTATTCAATCTGTGCCGGCGTTGACTGCCTTCGTTCACACCAGTCACATAGTTAACTATGCTCCTGGCGATTCACTCAGTTGTCGCCTTGCCACAGCCTGAATATCTCGGATATACGTCTGCAATTAGCAGAAACGTGGGGGTAAGATTGTAGACAAAATCACCGCCCACGTAAAGGCGAATATTAGTTCGCCACAGTCGCAGTCAGACCGGACTGATCAACGGCAACACCAGCACCCATGGTGGTGGAGATGCTAACTTTCTTGATGTACACGCCTTTAGCCTGAGTCGGTTTCGCTTTTTTCAGCGCAACCAGCAGAGATTCCAGGTTTTCTTTCAGTTTGTCAGCGTCAAAATCCACTTTACCGATGGTGGTATGGATGATGCCGTTTTTGTCGTTACGGTAACGAACCTGACCTGCTTTAGCGTTCTTAACCGCTTCAGCAACGTTAGGGGTTACAGTACCAACTTTCGGGTTTGGCATCAGGCCGCGCGGGCCCAGAACCTGGCCCAGCTGGCCAACAACGCGCATTGCATCCGGGGAAGCAATAACAACGTCAAAGTTCATTTCGCCTTTCTTGATCTGGTCAGCCAGATCTTCCATACCTACCAGCTCAGCGCCTGCAGCTTTAGCAGCTTCAGCGTTTGCGCCCTGGGCAAATACGGCTACGCGAACGGAACGGCCAGTACCGTGCGGCAGTACAGTTGCACCACGTACGTTCTGGTCAGATTTACGAGCATCGATGCCGAGGTTAACGGCAACGTCTACGCTTTCTACGAATTTAGCAGTGGCCAGCTCTTTCAGCAGAGCAATAGCTTCGTTGATGTCGTACTGTTTAGTTGCATCAACTTTGTCACGGATCACGCGCATACGCTTGGTCAGTTTAGCCATTTCTTAGTCCTCCACTACCAGGCCCATGGAACGTGCAGTACCTTCAATGGAGCGAGTCATCGCTTCAATGTCGGAACCAGTCATGTCGGCAGCTTTGGTCTGCGCGATTTCCTGCAGCTGAGCGCGGGAAATTTTACCCACTTTGTCTTTGTTCGGCTTACCGGAACCAGACTTGATACCAGCCGCTTTCTTCAGCAGAACTGCTGCCGGAGGCGTTTTGGTAACGAAAGTGAAAGAACGGTCAGCGTAAACGGTGATAACAACCGGGATCGGCAGACCTTTTTCCATGGAATCAGTTTTTGCGTTGAACGCTTTGCAGAATTCCATGATGTTCACGCCTTGTTGACCCAGTGCTGGACCTACCGGCGGACTCGGGTTAGCCATACCAGCTGCAACTTGCAGCTTGACGTAGGCCTGGACTTTCTTAGCCATTCTAAATTCCTCTAGTTGGGTTATAGCGCCTCAAGGAGGCTCCCCGTGATTAAATTCGTTTTACGGACAGGGTCCATAAAAACAAAAGGCGCGAAATTGTATTCCAATCTCGCGCCTTGTGCAACGATTAAATCGCCGCTTTTTTGATCGCTGTTTAGGCTTTTTCTACCTGGGCAAAGTCCAGTTCTACCGGGGTCGCACGACCAAAGATAGAAACAGAGACTTTCAGGCGGGACTTCTCGTAGTCCACTTCTTCAACCACGCCGTTAAAGTCAGCAAACGGACCGTCACTAACGCGAACCATTTCACCTGGCTCAAACATCGTTTTCGGACGCGGTTTATCACCAACCTGCTGCAGACGGTTCATGATCGCATCAACTTCTTTGTCGCTGATCGGCGCCGGACGGTCAGATGTACCACCGATAAAGCCCATCACACGCGGCACGCTACGCACCAGGTGCCAGCTTGCGTCATTCATCACCATCTGGACCAGTACATAGCCCGGGAAGAATTTACGTTCGCTCTTGCGACGCTGGCCACCACGGATTTCGACCACTTCTTCGGTCGGCACCATGACTTCGCCAAACAGCTCTTCCATATTTTGTAACTTGATATATTCGCGCAGCGACGTGGCTACGCGGCCTTCAAAACCGGAAAACGCCTGAACGACGTACCAGCGCTTTTTAGGGGCTTCAGACATCTTAGAACCTCAGGCCAGTGATAAAGGATACCAGGCGAACCAGAATACCATCCAGTCCCCACAGGATCAGTGACATTACTGCGGTAACCGCAGCCACAATTAATGTGGTGTGCAATGTTTCCTGGCGAGTTGGCCAAATGACCTTACGGACTTCGGTTCTCGCTTCACGGGCAAAAGCAACGGTCGCTTTACCTTTTGTTGTCAACAGCGCGACACCACCCGCTGCGGCAATCAGAATCACTACGGCCAGCGCACGCAGCGGCAGCATCATGTCACGATAGAGGTAGTTGCCAACGATAGCTACAAGCAGCAATACAGCGACAACAACCCACTTCATCGCTTCCAGGCCGCGCCCGCTTCCTTGAGCTTCGGTATTCGCACTCATAAACCAACCTGTCAGAAGTATTCTACAAACATTTTCACCCCGCGTAAGCGAGGCGATCCAAACCGAAATGCTCTGGTGCGTTTCGGACTAAACGCCCTCTTCAGAGCCTGTCTCAGCAATGATTATGACAAAAAAAATCACTGATGAGCCAGGTTCTGGTGTGAAAGCGTGCAAAAAGGGCATCAAATGATGCCCTTTTATTGCGCATTGCGTCAAATGTTATTCGGCAATTAGCTCATTACTTTGGCAACAACGCCCGCACCAACAGTACGGCCGCCTTCACGGATTGCGAAACGCAGACCGTCGTCCATCGCGATTGGGTGGATCAGGGTAACAACCATTTTGATGTTGTCGCCCGGCATTACCATCTCTACGCCTTCCGGCAGTTCGATGGTAC
>PPYE01338082.1_pt1 | contig 32185 bp, 26 predicted proteins | sample 1559881 | NCBI WGS metagenome assembly PPYE01 (sample SAMN08240022, study PRJNA423297) | Human gut metagenome, whole genome shotgun sequencing project.
AAATTGATGAGCGGCATTGGTTTTCAGCAGATGATGTACCTGAACAGGCCGTTTTACATGGAGCAATACATTTTTTCTTTGCTTGTTATAGCGCTGGTACACCACAGTTTGATGATTTTAATTTTGAATCCCCCTCCCGGGCTATTGCTCCAGAGGCGATGAGTGCTCGCCTCCCGCAAAAGTTAATGAGTCTCCCTCAGGGTGGTGTTTTAGCCACGTTGGGTCATATTGATCGCGCGTGGTCTTCTAGTTTTCAGACTCCAGAAGGTGTTGCGCAGACGCAGGGATTTAAGGATGTTATCTCTCAATTATTAGCCGGACAGCGGGTGGGGCAGGCAGTAGATCGGTTTAACAGTCAGTGGGGAGTATGGAGTAGTGAGCTTGTGACGGCACTACTGAAAATTGATAGTGGCATGGCAATCAGTGATGCTCAGATCTTGTCACTGAGAACGCAACGCGATGACTGTCGTAATTATATTGTGTTAGGGGACCCTGCTGTTCGCCTTAAACCTGAACCAGCTTACATAGCTTTGCCAAGTCAAGTATGACCTGAATAATTTAATTGTTGAGTCTGGTCGACTGGATTTTTTTCTGAACATCAACTAATTATTTAATCAATCTGAACAAGTTATCCGTTCCGAGAATACGATGATGGCATATATAACAAAATCTGGAGTTTTTATATGAAAACTGGAATTAAAGTACTTATTGGTGCGTTAGCTTTTGTCGTGACCAACGCATATGCCGCGGAGTTTATGACAAAGCTTGAGTTTGAAAAGGTTGAGTCGCAGTACACAAAAATCGGTGATATCTCAACGAGTAATGAAGTTTCTGTCGCAGATGCCAAAGAAGAACTGCTGAAGAAAGCCGAAGAGAAAGGTGCCGATGTTGTGGTATTAACTTCCGGTCAAACGGATAATAAAATCCATGGCACAGCCAATATCTACAAGAAAAAATAATACGCTGCTGTAAAAATCACGATTCCCGTCGGTCATTGTACCGGCGGGTTTTCTTTTAATCGGCGCCAGAACGTGGTTCTGCTAATTCCGAGATAGCGTGCCGCCGCGGTTTTATCACCATTGAATTGTGCCAACACCTGCTGCGGCGTCAGCAATGACGATGATTGTGGTGAGTTTGCAACAATGGCCAGTTCTGGTAATAGCTGTTGTAAAAAATCCACATTCAGCTCCGGTTGCGGCTCGACGCTTAAAAATAGCGCCAGGCGCTCCATCATATTACGCAGTTCGCGGATATTCCCCGGCCAGCCATAATTCAGTAACGTCGGCTGACTTAAACTCAGCCCCTTGCGTACTGGCTCAGAAAACGGCACATCCAGTTCTGCCAGCGACTGTTTTAAAAAACCTTCCGCCAGCGGCAGGATATCGGGCAACCGCTCGCGTAGCGGCGGCAGCTTGAGGCGTAAAATGCTCAGGCGATAAAACAGATCGGTACGAAACTCCCCCTGTTTCATCTCCTGCTCCAGATTACAGTGTGTGGCGCTAATCACCCGGACATCGACCGGAATAGGCTGATGCCCACCGACTCGGGTGACCTCTTTTTCTTCCAGTACGCGCAGCAGCCGGGTTTGTAACGGCAGCGGCATCTCGCCTATCTCATCAAGAAAAAGGGTTCCGCCGTGGGCGATTTCAAACAGGCCCGCACGTCCTCCCCGACGAGAGCCGGTAAAGGCGCCATCCTCATAACCGAACAGCTCCGCTTCCAGCAATGATTCGGTGATGGCCCCGCAATTGACGGCCACAAACGGCGGTGAGGGTTTACCGCGCCGATTCTCCTGACGAGTGAAAAACTCACGGTGAATGGCCTGTGCCGCCAGCTCTTTGCCCGTACCGGTTTCACCCTGAATTAGCACCGGCGCACGCGAGCGGGCGTAGAGCATAATGGTGTGTCGCACCTGTTCCATCTGCGCAGAATGACCGCGCATATCACCGAGCGCGTAGCGGGTGCGTAACGTATCGCCAGAAGCGTACTGACCGTTTCTACGCAGCGTCAGGCGGGTCATATCAAGCGCATCGACAAAGGCCTGGCGCACGGTGGCCGCCGAATAGATAAAGATACCGGTCATACCTGCTTCTTCCGCCAGATCGGTAATTAATCCCGCACCAACCACCGCTTGTGTGCCGCCGGCCTTCAGCTCATTGATTTGCCCGCGGGCATCTTCCTCGGTGATATAGCTGCGCTGTTCAAGCTGCAAATTAAAGGTTTTTTGAAAGGCGAGAAGCGCAGGAATGGTTTCCTGATAGGTAATGACGCCAATCGACGAGGTGAGCTTTCCTGCTTTTGCCAGCGCCTGTAGCACGTCAAATCCGCTGGGTTTAATCAGGATCACCGGGATCGATAAACGGCTTTTCAGATACGCCCCGTTGGAGCCAGCCGCAATAATGGCATCACAACGCTCGGTGGCCAGCTTCTTGCGGATATACGCGACCGCTTTTTCGAAACCAAGCTGAATGGGGGTGATGGTCGCCAGGTGGTCGAACTCAAGGCTGATGTCGCGAAACAGTTCGAACAGACGCGTGACCGAAACCGTCCAGATAACCGGTTTGTCGTCGTTCACCCGCGGTGGAAGATGCGTATCAGCCATAGCCAACCCAAAAAGTAAGGAACCGAGTATTAGGGTTTAGCTGTGTTTCATAAATGTTGCAATGAAACGTGAAGGAACGTTTCATGAAACGATAGCTGACACGCTTTTGTGCAACAAAGATACAGTGATTTATTTTAATGTATTGTTTTTTAAGAGAGAAATATAAATTAATTAAAAATTATGGTCTTTGGCATACCCCTTGCTTTAAGTAAATCAACGAATGATAACAAGTTGATAACAAGAGGACGGGATATGTCTCTACACTCCCCAGGGCTGGCGTTTCGCGCCGCGCTCAGCAAAGAAAATCCATTACAAATCGTGGGCACCATCAACGCCAATCACGCTCTGCTGGCCCAACGTGCCGGGTATCAGGCGATTTATCTCTCCGGCGGCGGCGTCGCTGCGGGGTCACTGGGGCTGCCGGATCTCGGTATTTCTACCCTTGATGATGTGCTGACCGATATTCGTCGCATTACGGATGTTTGCCCGCTGCCCTTGCTGGTGGATGCGGATATCGGGTTTGGATCGTCAGCCTTCAACGTGGCGCGTACCGTGAAGTCGATTTCCAAAGCGGGTGCTGCAGCGCTGCATATTGAAGATCAGATCGGCGCTAAGCGCTGCGGCCATCGCCCGAACAAAGCGATCGTCTCTAAAGAAGAGATGGTCGACAGGATCCGCGCCGCGGTGGATGCACGTACCGATCCCAACTTTGTCATCATGGCGCGGACCGATGCGCTGGCGGTGGAAGGGTTAGAGGCAGCCATCGATCGTGCCCAAGCGTACGTCGAAGCAGGCGCGGACATGCTGTTTCCGGAAGCCATCACCGAGCTTGCGATGTACCGCCAGTTTGCCGACGCGGTGCAGGTGCCGATCCTCGCCAACATTACCGAATTTGGCGCTACGCCGCTGTTCACCACCGATGAACTGCGCAGCGCAAACGTCGCGATGGCGCTGTATCCGCTGTCGGCTTTCCGCGCTATGAACCGCGCTGCGGAAAAGGTTTACAACGTGCTGCGTCAGGAAGGAACGCAAAAGAGCGTGATCGACATTATGCAGACGCGTAACGAGCTGTACGAAAGCATCAATTACTATCAGTTCGAAGAGAAACTCGACGCGTTGTATAGCAAAAAGTAACCGTCGTAGGCCGGATAAGGCACAGCCGCCATCCGGCAATAAATTTGTACCCTACATATTATAAAAATGACGAGGACAACATGAGCGACACAACGATCCTGCAAAATAGTACCCATGTCATTAAACCTAAAAAATCGGTTGCGCTGTCAGGCGTTGCCGCCGGAAATACCGCGCTGTGTACCGTAGGCAAAAGCGGTAACGACCTGCACTATCGCGGCTACGATATTCTCGACCTGGCGCAGCAGTGCGAATTTGAAGAAGTCGCGCATCTGCTGATCCACGGGAAATTACCCACCCGCGATGAACTCACCGCCTATAAAAGCAAACTCAAAGCGCTGCGCGGACTGCCCGCTAACGTACGCACCGTGCTGGAAGCTTTGCCTGCCGCCTCGCATCCGATGGATGTGATGCGCACCGGCGTCTCCGCGCTGGGCTGTACGCTGCCGGAAAAAGAAGGTCATACCGTCTCCGGCGCGCGCGATATTGCCGACAAGCTACTGGCATCGCTCAGTTCAATCCTTTTGTACTGGTATCACTACAGCCATAACGGCGAGCGTATTCAACCGGAAACTGACGATGATTCCATTGGCGGTCACTTCCTGCACCTGCTGCATGGCGAAAAACCGTCGCGAAGCTGGGAAAAAGCGATGCATATTTCGCTGGTGCTGTACGCCGAACACGAATTTAACGCCTCCACCTTTACCAGCCGCGTGATTGCCGGAACCGGCTCCGATATGTATTCCGCGATTATCGGCGCGATTGGCGCACTGCGTGGACCGAAACACGGCGGGGCGAATGAAGTGTCGCTGGAGATCCAACAGCGCTACGAAACGCCGGACGAAGCCGAAGCGGATATCCGTAAACGCGTGGAAAACAAAGAAGTGGTGATTGGTTTTGGTCATCCGGTTTACACCATCGCTGACCCGCGCCATCAGGTGATCAAGCGCGTGGCGAAACAGCTTTCTCAGGAAGGCGGTTCGCTGAAAATGTACAACATTGCCGACCGTCTGGAAGACGTAATGTGGGAAACGAAAAAGATGTTCCCCAACCTCGACTGGTTCTCGGCGGTCTCTTACAACATGATGGGCGTTCCCACCGAAATGTTCACCCCGCTGTTTGTCATCGCCCGCGTCACCGGCTGGGCGGCGCACATCATCGAACAGCGCCAGGACAACAAAATTATCCGTCCTTCCGCCAACTATACCGGCCCGGAAGATCGCGAATTTGTCCCGATTGAAAAACGTTGCTAATGCAAAACCTCTAAAGATAAAAAACAGGAACCCTTTTTATGTCTGCACATATTTCGAACGTCCGCCCCGAATTTGACCGTGAAATCGTTGATATCGTTGATTACGTCATGAACTACGAGATCACCTCGAAGGTGGCGTATGACACTGCGCATTATTGCCTGCTTGATACCTTAGGCTGCGGCCTCGAAGCGCTGGAATATCCGGCCTGTAAAAAACTGCTGGGGCCGGTCGTCCCAGGTACAGTGGTACCGAACGGCGTGCGCGTACCTGGCACCCAGTTCCAGCTCGACCCGGTGCAGGCGGCGTTTAACATCGGTGCGATGATCCGCTGGCTGGACTTCAACGATACCTGGCTTGCCGCTGAGTGGGGTCATCCTTCTGATAACCTCGGCGGTATTCTGGCCACGGCTGACTGGCTGTCGCGTAATGCGGTGGCGGTGGGGAAAGCGCCGTTGACCATGAAAACGGTGCTGACCGGGATGATCAAAGCTCATGAGATTCAGGGCTGTATCGCGCTGGAAAACTCGTTTAACCGTGTTGGTCTCGATCACGTCCTGCTGGTAAAAGTGGCCTCCACGGCGGTGGTCGCTGAGATGCTTGGCCTGAACCGGGATGAAATTCTCAACGCCGTGTCGCTGGCGTGGGTTGACGGCCAGTCGCTGCGTACTTATCGCCATGCGCCAAATACCGGCACGCGTAAATCCTGGGCGGCAGGCGATGCGACCTCGCGCGCGGTACGTCTGGCATTGATGGCGAAAACCGGTGAGATGGGGTATCCGTCTGCGCTGACGGCGAAAACCTGGGGCTTTTACGACGTCTCTTTCAAAGGCGAATCGTTCCGCTTCCAGCGCCCGTACGGCTCTTATGTGATGGAAAACGTGCTGTTTAAAATCTCCTTCCCGGCCGAGTTCCACTCGCAGACCGCGGTAGAAGCGGCCATGACGCTGTATGAGCAGTTACAGGCCGCAGGTAAGACCGCTGCCGATATCGAAAAAGTGACCATTCGTACGCACGAAGCCTGTATCCGCATCATCGATAAAAAAGGCCCGCTGAATAACCCGGCGGACAGGGATCACTGTATCCAGTATATGGTGGCCATTCCGCTGCTGTTCGGGCGCTTAACGGCGGCAGATTACGAAGACGGTGTGGCGCAGGACAAACGCATTGATGCGCTGCGCGAGAAGATCAACTGCTTCGAAGATCCGGCCTTTACCGCCGATTACCACGACCCTGAAAAACGCGCCATCGCCAACGCCATCACTCTGGAATTCACCGACGGCTCACGCTTTGAAGAAGTGGTAGTGGAATACCCAATCGGCCATGCGCGTCGTCGTGCTGACGGCATGCCGAAGCTGGTCGAGAAGTTCAAAATCAACCTGGCGCGTCAGTTCCCGACCCGTCAGCAGCAGCGCATCCTGGATGTCTCCCTGGACAGAACTCGCCTGGAGCAGATGCCGGTCAATGAGTATATGGATCTCTTCATTATTTAAACCAGCGTGCAGCAAGGCGTAAGTTCAACAGGAGAGCATTATGTCTTATAGCGAGTTTTATCAACGTTCCATAACGCAACCGGAGTCGTTCTGGGCCGAGCAGGCCCAGCGTATTGACTGGCAGCAGCCGTATACGCAGGTACTGGACCACAGCAACCCGCCGTTTGCCAGCTGGTTTTGCGGCGGCACGACCAATCTGTGCCATAACGCCATCGACCGCTGGCTGGAGAAACAGCCTGACGCGCTGGCGCTGATTGCTGTGTCATCCGAAACCGAAGAAGAACGCACGTTTACCTTTCGTCAGCTGTATGACGAAGTGAACGTCGCGGCGGCGATGCTATTGTCGCTGGGCGTACAGCGTGGCGATCGGGTGCTGGTGTATATGCCGATGATCGCCGAGGCGCACATTACGCTACTGGCCTGCGCACGCATTGGGGCAATTCATTCGGTGGTGTTCGGTGGTTTCGCCTCGCACAGCGTGGCGGCGCGCATCGACGACGCCCGGCCGGTGGTTATCGTCTCGGCGGATGCCGGGGCGCGCGGGGGCAAGATCTTGCCGTATAAAAAGCTGCTCGATGATGCAATTGCGCAGGCTCAGTATCAGCCGCGCCATGTGGTGCTGGTCGACCGCGGCCTGGCGAAAATGGCGCGGGTCGAGGGACGTGACCTCGACTTTGCCGCCCTGCGCCAACAGCATCTCGGCGCGCGGGTACCAGTTGTCTGGCTGGAATCAAACGAAACATCCTGCATTCTCTACACCTCCGGGACAACCGGGAAACCGAAAGGCGTGCAACGCGATGTTGGCGGTTACGCGGTGGCGCTGGCGACCTCGATGGACACCATTTTCGGCGGCAAAGCGGGCGGCGTATTCTTCTGCGCGTCGGATATCGGCTGGGTAGTTGGGCATTCGTATATCGTGTATGCCCCGCTGCTGGCGGGGATGGCGACGGTGGTTTACGAAGGTCTGCCAACGTATCCGGACTGTGGTGTATGGTGGAAAATTGTTGAGAAGTATCAGGTCTGCCGGATGTTCTCCGCCCCGACCGCCATCCGCGTGCTGAAGAAATTCCCGACCGCGCAAATCCGTAATCACGATCTCTCCTCGCTGGAGGTGCTGTATCTGGCGGGAGAACCGCTGGACGAACCAACCGCCAGTTGGGTTACAGAAACGCTGGGCGTCCCGGTTATCGACAATTACTGGCAGACCGAATCCGGCTGGCCGATTATGGCAATTGCCCGCGGGCTGGACGACAGGCCATCGCGTCTGGGCAGTCCCGGCGTGCCGATGTACGGCTACAACGTGCAACTTCTCAATGAAGTCACCGGTGAACCCTGCGCGGCGAACGAAAAGGGCATGCTGGTGATTGAAGGGCCGCTACCGCCGGGCTGTATTCAGACCATTTGGGGCGATGACACGCGCTTTGTGAATACCTACTGGTCGCTGTTTTCTCGCCAGGTGTACGCCACCTTTGACTGGGGTATTCGTGACGCTGACGGCTATTACTTCATCCTTGGCCGCACGGATGATGTCATCAACGTGGCAGGGCACCGGTTGGGGACGCGCGAGATCGAGGAGAGTATTTCCAGCTATCCGAACGTTGCGGAAGTGGCGGTAGTCGGCGTGAAGGACGCGCTGAAGGGGCAGGTAGCGGTCGCGTTTGTTATTCCGAAACAGAGCGACAGCCTTGAAGATCGCGACATCGCACATTCGGAAGAGAAGGCGATTATGGCGCTGGTGGACAGCCAGATTGGCAACTTTGGCCGTCCGGCACACGTCTGGTTTGTGTCGCAGTTGCCGAAAACACGTTCCGGTAAAATGCTCAGACGGACGATCCAGGCGATCTGCGAAGGCCGCGATCCCGGCGATCTGACGACCATTGACGATCCCGCGTCGCTGCAGCAAATCCGTCAGGCGATCGAGGAGTAACATCGTGTGATGCCCGGTGGCGCGATGCTTACCGGGCCTACGTTCTAATCCACTTTCTTATACGGCCCGTGATAGTAATCAAACGGCGCATAAACCGTATCGGCCACGAACGATAACGGCACATCAACAAACAACAGCGCTAAATCGAAATAGTTATAATCGTAAGCGCCTGGGTTTTTTAGTTTATCAATATCATGATGCATACCCACGTAATAGGTATCTGAATTCTCGCCTGCCGTGCGTGCATCAATGCTGCCACATCCTGAAAGTAGTGCGCTGATAAAGAGCGCCGTTACCGCAATTGTCTTTCTGCTCATGCTATGACCTGGCTTCTCACCCCGTTTTACCATAACGGTAAAAAAGCGGTTTGTTGCCCGCAGAACTTAAACCTCCAGGTCAGGATGGTCGTGTGAAGATGACGCGTTGTAGGCCGGATAAACCACGTGATTGGGGCATCCGGCAAAGATGCTTTTACAGCGCGACGCTTTCGCGACGACGCAGCAGGGAAAACGGCCCCGGTCCACTTAGGGTAAATACGGAAATCAACGTGAAGCTCAGCGCAATAATCCCCAGCACCAGATAAGCTCCCTGGAAACCAATACTTTCATACATTTTCCCGGCCAGAACTGACATGAAAATCATTGCTAACTGTTTGAAGAAGCAGAAACACACCAGATAAATCGTCGCCGAGAAACGCACTTCAAACTGACTGGTGATGTATTTGAAGCAACCGACGATCAGGAACGGTATCTCAAACATATGCAACGTTTTGAGAATAACGACTTCCAGCGCAGTAGTGGCGAATGAGGAGCCAATAATCCTTACCGACATAATCGTACCTGCCAGCAGCAAGGCGTTCTTCCCGCCGATGCGATTCACAATCAGCGGCGCAAAGAACATGATTGAGGCGTTGAGTAATTCTCCCATCGTCGTGACGTAGCCAAACACGCGGGTGCCCTGTTCGCCGGTGGCAAAGAACGAGGTAAAGAAGTTGGCGAACTGCTGGTCAAACACATCGTAAGTACAGGACACGCCGACCACGTACAGGGAGAGGAACCAAAGTTTTGGTTGTTTAAATAACTCCAGCGCCAGCTTCAGGCTGAATGCCGAGTTGTTCGCGCCTACTGCATCCGCGACTTTTGCAGAAGAGGGGGCATCGGTTTTTGAAAATAACAGCAGCAATGCCAGAATGACCGCGCAGCCAGAACCTAACCAGAAGACAAACTGGTTGTTGATGGTGAACATGATACCAGCAATCGAGGCGCATAGCGCCCAGCCCACGCAGCCAAACATACGCGCGCGACCAAATTCAAAGTTGCTTCGGCGGCTGGCTTTTTCAATATAGGCTTCAATCGCCGGAGCGCCGGCATTGTAAATAAAACCAAGGTAAATCCCGCCGACAATTGAACCCAGTAAAATATTAACCTGTAATAACGGACCAAAAAAGTAAATAAAGAACGGGGCAAACATTACCAGCATGCCGGTAATTACCCACAGCAGATGTTTACGCAGGCCAAGCTTATCGGACAGTAGCCCAAAAATTGGCTGGAATAACAAAGAAAACAGTGAGATGCAGGCGAAAATGATTCCCGTGTCCCCTTTACTGATGTGGTTTACATCGTGTAACCAGATAGGGAAGAAGGGGAAATACGCACCCATAATAAAAAAGTAAAAGAAGAAGAAAAAGCCGAACATCCAAAAGTTAGTGTTTTTTAAATAATACATAATGGACTTCCTATGAATGCGGGCAGGTTTGGGCCTGCCCAACTTATATTATTATTTTTGGCCCCAGACGAACTGGAAGTGGTAGCGTCCGGCGCTCAGCAGAAATTCCGGCGACACGGAAGGACTCCACGAATCATCGCCGCCGACGCCCATATGGAAGCCATCAATATTGAGCCAGGTGCCCGCCTCAGGTTGCAGCAAATGGCGGTGGCTGGTTGCCATCAGTTGCTGCTGGCTAAAGCGGCTGATATTGAACAGGAAGTCCCCACGCCACTGGTGCGCGCCGTAATGCAGTTCGCGCGTGCCGCAGCGCAGACCGTTTTCACTTGGGAAAACATACGGGGTGTACATATCATCAAGCGACAGATCCCAGCGATCAAAACAGGCAGCGCCCAGACGGTCCGGGTAGTTCTCATGTGGGCCGAGACCTAACCAGTTCACTCGCTCTGCGACCTGCACTAATTGGCAGGTCAGGCCGATACGGGCCGGATGCGGTGTACCGCTGGCGACGTCGACATCTACCGTTATCTGCATTTCACCCTTGCCGTCAATGCGGTAGCTTTTTCGGCTGATGAACAGCGTTTCGCCCTGATACTGCCACGCATGTTCGGTGGTAATCAGGACCGCATTGCTTAGCGTGTCGGCTGCACAGTGCAATAACATTGCTTCAGCCTGATAGTGACCGGCGGCCTTCCAGCGTTCGACCCAGGCGTTCGGGTCGATGCGGGTTGACTCGCTCACGCCGATGTCGTTGTCCAGCGGCGCGCGGGTGAACTGGTCAGTAAGCGGAGTCAACAGTTGGGCTGAATCGCCAATCCAGTACTGTGTCAGCAGGCCAGACTGACGATCGAATTGCCAGCGCTTGTTGCCGTTCTCAACGGTAAAGACGTTTTCGCTCACATTGAGCTGTGGCGCGGTGTGGGCAGTTGGCAGTTGCGTCAGGCTGAGCTTCTCTTGAAGCTTCCATTGCTGCCAGGCGCTGATGTGCCCGGCGTCTGACCACGCGGTTGCCTGAGGTTGTTCGACGCGCACCGTCAGCCACAGCTGACCTGCGGTTTCCGGCATCGGGACATCTGGCAGGGTAATCACCTGGCGGCCTTGTGGGGCGATATCCAGAACGACCTCTCCGGCGGCCAGCGGGTTGCCGTCCTGGGCAATAGACCAGTGCAGAACTTCGTTATCGCTGCGGCGGAACAGATATTCGCTGATCACTGCAATCTGGCGTTCAGCGCCTGGCAGTAGCGTGAACTGGAAAAACTGCTGTTCATGTTTGGCCTCATATAATGCCGGATGCGGGGTGCGATCGGCGAACACCAGGCCGTTCATGCAAAACTGACGATCGTTAGGCGTGTCGCCAAAATCACCACCGTAGGCGGACCACGCCTTGCCGTTCTCATCATATTTGGTCAGCGACTGATCCACCCAGTCCCAGACAAATCCGCCCTGCAGGCGCGGATACTGACGGAATGCTTGCCAGTATTTGGCGAAGCCACCGAAACTGTTGCCCATGGCGTGGGCATATTCACAAAGGATCAGCGGACGGTGCTCGCCGGGCATCGACAGCCACTTTTTAATCGACCATTTGGGGACGGCGGGGAAGGGCTGATCTTGATCGACGCGGGCGTACATCGGGCAAATAATATCGGTCGCTGCGGTATTTGCGCCGCCGCCTTCATATTGTACCGGGCGTGACGGGTCTTCTGATTTTATCCAGCGGTAGAGCGCGTCGTGATTGACGCCATGGCCGGATTCATTGCCCAGAGACCAGATAATAATGCTCGGATGGTTGCGATCGCGCTGCACCATGCGCGTGACGCGCTGGCTCATGGCAGGCAACCATGCGGGATCGTCGGTGAGGCGATTCATCGGCACCATGCCGTGGGTTTCAATATTGGCTTCGTCGACGACATACAGGCCGTAACGATCGCACAGGGTGTACCACAGCGGGTGATTTGGGTAATGGGAGCAGCGCACGGCATTGAAGTTATTCTGCTTCATCAGGATGATGTCTTGCACCATCGTCGCCTCATCCATCACCTGACCGTTGATCGGATGGTGCTCATGGCGGTTGGTACCGCGAATCAACAGCGGCTTACCATTGAGTAACAGCAGTCCGTTTTCAATGCAAACCTGACGAAAGCCGACGTCACAGGCCTCCGCTTCTATCAGCGCTCCGTCCGCGGTGCGCAGCTGCACAACGGCGCGGTACAGATTGGGCGTTTCGGCACTCCACAGCGCCGGTTTTTCGACGTTCAGACACAGAGTCACCCGGTCATGATAAGCACCGCGTTCATCAATAATCTCACTGCCGAGTGGGGAATTCGTTTCGGCTGTGAGCGTTTCTCCCTCCCACAATTGCAGGGCTACGCGTAAATCTTCGCTCTCGTTGCCCGCTACTCTGACTTCCACTGCCAGCATGGCGCGGCTGAAGTCGTCGTTAAACCGGGTATTAATGCGCAGGTCGCGAATTTGCGTTGTGGGCTTATGCAGCAAAGATACGTCGCGAAAAATACCGCTCATGCGCCACATATCCTGGTCTTCCAGATAGCTGCCATCGCTCCAGCGCAGCACCATCACCGCCAGACGGTTTTCGCCATGCTGCAGATAATCGCTAAGATCGAATTCAGATGGCAGGCGGCTGTCCTGTCCGTAGCCGACCCAGCGGCCGTTGCACCACAAATGAAATGCGGAGTTCACGCCGTCAAAAATAATGCGCGTCTGACCCTCATCTAACCAGGCATCGTCAATATGAAATGTGAGCGAGTAACATCCTGTCGGGTTCTGTACCGGAACGTACGGAGGGTTAACCGGGATTGGGTAGGTGACGTTGGTATAAATTGGTGCATCGTAACCGTCCATCTGCCAGTTAGAGGGGACGTTGATAGTATCAGCTTGTGGCAGATCGCTTGTCAGCCAGCTTTCCGGCACAGCCTCCGGTGCGGCAAACCAGGCAAATTGCCACTTGCCATTCAGCGAGCGTAACTGAATCGAACGCTGATTAGTACGTGCGTCATCTGCTGAACGCCAGCTACAGAACGGTGGATGCGCCTTCAGGCGGTTGAGCTGCGTGACGCCGGGATTTTCCCAGTCACGGCGGGCCAGAACAGCGGAGAGTGAATCTGTGTTCAGGTTCATAACGGTATCCTGTTTGAATTTGTTATTCGCTCACAATTTCAATCAAAATACGGATAAGCGATCCCAACTGTAAAGGATGGGGCGTTCAATGAGTGAACTGACTCACACAATTGTTATGCGTTCACAATTTGGGGGCGAGCTGAGAAACTTGCCGTGCGAGCTGGATCAATGAATCGGCCAGCGCCTGGGGAGAGGTGGTTTGCGTATCGGGTGGCAGAACCGTTTTGCGCTTAACCAGGGTGACGGGCAGCAGTTGGTTGCCCACGGTTGATTCGCCACGGGGAAGTTGCAGCAGCCTGTCGACGCTGGTTTCACCCAATAACGGAAAATCTTGCCTGATGGTGGTCAGCGGTGGAATGTAGCAGGCGCTGTCTTCGGTATCATCGTAGCCAATCACCGAGATATCTACCGCCACCCGCAGACCGAACTCGCTGATTGCGCGCATCGCGCCCAGCGCCATTTGATCGTTAGCGACCAGCATGGCGGTAGGGAGGTTACCGTTATTCAGCATATGCATCGTTTGCTGAAAACCAGACATCGCACTCCAGTCGCCTTCCAGCTCCACAACGGGTTGTAGCTGGTAATGTGCCAGATACTTGTGCCAGCCCGCACGGCGAAGCCTTGCCGAAACGGAAGTGTGCGGCCCGCTCAGCAGGGCGATACGCTGATGTCCGTACTGCACCAGATGTTCAACGCCGAGGCGCGCGCCGTCGTCATGCGAGAAAATCACGCTGTTAATTGGCGTCAGGTCAGAGACATCGAGAAACAGCACCGGCACCGTACCGCAGGCGGCGGCCACGGCAATGGCGTCTTCTTCATCCAGTGGATAGTTGATGATAAGCCCGGTTACGCGCTGAGAAAGCAGGTTGTGGACCGCGGCTTTACATGCCTCAACGCCGCTGCGCTCGACCATGGCGATCACCACGCTGGCACCGGACTGGTCGGCACGGGATTTTATGGCGGCAACGATTTGTGAGGGGGCATGCAGGGCAAGGTTCGCCGTCACGACGCCAATCAGCGGCGTTTGTTTGCCCGCCAGCTGCTGTGCGACGCGGTTAGGGATGTAATTGAGTTCCGCCATCGCGGCCTCAACTTTTTGTCGGGTTTTTGCGGAAACGTGGCTGGCCTGATTAACGACGCGCGAGACGGTCTGGTAAGAGACACCTGCATGGTCTGCCACATCGTATAGCGTTACCGGTTTCACGTTTATCACCCCTGTCATGACGTTATCTGCGCGCTATGATGCCACAGCGGGACGGTTTTGGGGGATTTACGCATAGGTTCTGCGAGGCGCATTCCAGGGTTGCGGATCGTGTGCTGGAGGATCTATCGTCGTTCTTCTTAACAGAAGAAAAAAGTGAGGACATTGTGAGCGACTCTGCGGCAAATAATATTCTGTCCATCTACCGACGTCATGCGGATGCCTTTGCCAGCCAGCGCTCGCGCACCTTGTTCGAGAAAAGCTGGCTCGATAAATTCATTTCCGTGATGGGCGGGCAGGGCAGCATTGTGGATATTGGTTGCGGCAACGGTCAGCCGATTGCCGGTTATTTTATCCAGCAAGGTTTTCAGCTTACCGGCGTTGATGGTTCCCCGGCGATGCTGGCGCGGGCCCGAAACACTTTTCCCGTACAGCGCTGGCTGGAGCAGGATATGCGCGAACTGGCACTCAATGAGACTTTCGATGGTCTGATCGCCTGGGACAGTTTTTTCCATTTAACTCAGCAGGACCAGCAAAAGATGTTCCCGATTTTTGACCGCCTCAGCCATCCCGGCAGCGCGCTGATGTTTACCAGCGGTACGGACAATGGCATCGCGATGGGGCAATTTGAGGGTGAGCCGCTGTTTCACGCCAGCCTCGCGCCGGACGAATATCGCGCATTGCTGTCAGCGCATGGTTTTGCGGTAGTCGAGATGGTGATGGAAGACCCGCTCTGCGCCGGGCACACCGTCTGGCTGGCGCAAAAAAGAGGCTAATCGCCGCGAAAGGTTTTACGCCATTCAGCCGGGCTAACACCAAAGTGGGATTTAAAATGCTGGCGCCAGGTGACGGGCGACTGAAAACCAACCTGTTCTGCAATGCGTTCAACGGGTAACTGGCTGGACTCCAGCAACGTCTGGCTACGGCGCAGGCGCTCGGCAATCAACCATTCGGCTACGCTTGACCCGGTGGCCTTCATAAAATGACGAGTGAGGGTACGACGGCTCATCATCACTCGCTGCGCCAGCTCGTCGAGATTATGCGGTTCGTGGAGATGCTGGCGCAAATAGTCGAGCAGGGCGTTGATGCGCTGATCCTGGGTATTTTTCGCTACCGGTTGTTCGATAAACTGTGCCTGGCCGCCCTCGCGATGTGGCGGCACAATCATCCGTCGGGCAATCTGATTCGCCACCGTGCTGCCAAAACGCTGGCGGATGACGTACAGGCAGCAATCCAGCGCGGCGGCGGTCCCTGCCGAGGTAATAATACCGTCGTCATCCACGTACAGCGCGTTGATATCCAGATGGGCTGCCGGAAAGCGCGCCTGAAAATCTTGTTCGAATTCCCAGTGCGTAGCCGCCCGTTTGCCATCCAGCAGACCGGCATAGCCGAGAACAAACGCGCCCAGACATAACCCAACAATCTGCGCGCCGTTTTGTCGTGCGCGGTTGAGCGCATCTAGCAGGCTTTGTGGTGGCCGATGTGCCGTGGTGCCCCACCAGGGGATCACTACGATGTCGGCGGCCTCCACTGCTTCATAGCCGTAGGCTGCGGTAATGGAGAAGCCATCCTGCGAGGAAACGATGCCCGGCTGTTCGGCGCACAGTTGCACCTCAAAGCGTTTTTTCGCCGCCACTTTGTCACTGAAAATAATGCATGGCACTGAGAAGTGAAACGGGCTGAAATTTTCCACGGCAACAATGGCGACGTTAAGCGGTTGCATACGATTCCTCTGTGGAGTTTAAAACGTCAGGGTTTCGCCATCTTCCGGCACGTTAACGAATTGCGCAATCTGGTTGTCGCGGGCGTACTCTTTCAAGGCCGCGCGGGTCAACAGACAGTGATTAATCGCCTCCATGTGGGTCGCCAAAATTTGTGCCTCGGGTAGTACGAAGTGGGTTTTTAGCACATCTTCCGCGCCCATTATAATTGGGCCAAACCCGATAACGTGGGCAAAGCCTGCGTTCAGAATGACCACGCCTGGCTGAAAAGTCCGCATGTTGGTTTCCACCTCGTCGCGCCAGATGGTGTCCCCTACCAGATACAGCGTTTTTTCCGCCGGATGCTGGAAGATAACCCCGCAGGCATCACCCAGACGCTCAGCCATTTGCGGGATGGCGTACGCGCGATCCGAACCGTGCTGGCCGCCGGTTTTACGCAGGGTGATATCACCAAGCGCGGTGTTTTGCGTCAGTACGGTCAGTTGCGTGAAACCTTGTCCCCGCAGTACCTGCGCATCGCGATCGTTTTGCACATAAATCGGTTTGTCTTTCGGCACGACACGAGCCGCTGCTTCATCCCAGTGGTCTTCATGCAGATGGGTCACGATCAGCGCATCAACGTTGAGCAGCGTGTCGATATCGACAGGCAGATCAACGGTCGGGTTGCGGATCTCGGCGCGAGCCGTTCCGGCAAAGCCCGGATAAGTACCTTTATCCGCTAGCATCGGATCAATCAGAAAAGTTTTACCGCCAAAGGTGATTTGCTGCGTGGCGTTACGGATTTGCGTGATGTTCATGATGTTTGCTCCACGTGTTGGATCAGTGGTGTCATCGTAGAGTGTTGTCCAGAAGATGAATGTGGGCAAATGGGCAACTAGCGATGGGATTGGGCCAATCGCATCCAGCCTGCAGAGAACGTTATTTATTGCGTTTAACCACTGTCTCATTATCTAAATTAATAAACGTCCACTTTCCTTTTTTCTGCATCATTTACTCTGCGGCTATTATACCGAGCTGAATAAAGAAGCAGTCATTTTAATTCAGGATAATTAATTAAATGCGAAGTGGCTCCAGACAATATTGTTGATTTATGCAACACATTACAACCAGGAAACAGATCGCGAACCATGAAATAAGAATGCTATCATTCACATCAGACGCGGCAGGCAACTGCTGGCACACGCATATCCCCCCGGAGCAACTGATGAACAACGACATTCCGCTTAAATATTATGATATCGCCGACGAGTACGCGACCGAGGCCGCAAAGCCGGTGAGCGACACAGAACGTGACGCGCTGGCGCACTACTTCCAGCAGTTGATTACCCGTTTGATGAACAACGAAGAGATCAGCGAAGAAGCGCAGCAGGAGATGGCAACCGTGGCCGGTGTCGACGCTCAGCGTATCGATGATATCGCGGAGTTCCTCAATCGTTGGGGTAACGAGTAGCCAAAGGTATGGCCTGTGTTTTACACTGCGCGCAAATTGAGTAGGTATACTCTACGAGTAATAGGTTTAATCAGGCGGAAACAGCAATGAACGGAACAATCACAACGTGGTTTAAAGATAAAGGCTTTGGATTTATCAAAGATGAAAACGGCGACAACCGCTATTTTCATGTGATTAAGGTTGCTAATCCTGAGCTGATCAAGAAAGACGCGGCGGTGACTTTTGAGCCCACCACCAACAACAAGGGCTTGTCTGCCTACGCGGTAAAAGTCATACCGGACAGTAAGTACATCTATATCGCAGGCGAGCGTCTGAAGCTCACCTCGATCAAGTCATTCCTGGTCTACAGCGAAGAAGTCCCTGTAGAGACCCGTATCGACAAAGAAAATGCAGTGCTGTCTGTCGGCGTGCTGATGAACAGCATCCGACCGAAATCAGACGTGAAGCCTGGTGAAATGCGCACGCTGAAAAAGCTGGCCATCACCACCTTCCAGGGCACGACGCTGATTTTCTCGGAAGATGAAATCGACATCGACGAGACGGTGAAACTGCTTAAGGTCTGAAGCCCTTCAGAGTCAATGAATGCCGAAACGCTGCTCTTTTCAGAGCGGGTTTCGGTTTTTTTATGGGTATTTTTTGTCAGAAGGGAATATCTATTTGAGCCAAATAGCAAACCCCATTCTGGGTATTTATTCTGACGATATTGTCGGATTTATCACGTTATCCATCAGTATGTAACGTGCTTCCTGGCGCGTGTATTGATCAATTAACGGCACAAGTCGTCGGAAATGCTCACTGGCACAATGTTCATCGAGAGCCGCGTGGTTTGGCCATTCTTCGATAAAAATAAAATGACCCGGATCTTTTTCATCAATATAGAGGTCGTAAGCAATACAATGCGGTTCTTTCTTCGTTGCCGATATTAGCTCACGATACAACGGGAGAACGGTTTCAATAAACTCAGGTTTGATGAAATCCTCAGCAATGACCTTTAACATGCAGCCTCCTGGCAGAAAACGAATGCACACTATGTAATGAAGATTTTTTGGGCAAGACGTCACAAAGTTATATCGGCCGGTTAGTGAATTATGCCAGCTATCAATCAGATGATCCGCATAACTGTGATCTACTTCACCTCCCGGCCACCAAAATCTCCTGCGACTCGACGCCGTCCTCAATCTGTTTTGCCACCTTTTGTAAGGCCGGAAGGTGCTTTTCCGCGGCCTGTTCGATGGTCATGGCGCTAGCCATATACACCAGATTCAGGCAGCCAATCACCCGCTGTTCGCTACGGATGGGAACGGCGATAGAAGCGATTTTCTCCTCCTGATCCCAGCCGCGAAAGTTCTGGCCAAAACCGTCTTTACGCGCCCGGGTCAAAATGGCGTCGAGCTTTAAGGGTTCGCGAGCCAACTGGAACTCTTCTCCTGGTCGTGAGGCCAGCATTTCAATCAGTTCCTGACGTTCATTCTCCGGACAGAATGCCAGCCAGGTCAGGCCGGATGCGGTTTTCAGCAATGGCAAACGACGCCCGACCATCGCCCGGTGAAACGACAGGCGGCTGAAGCGGTGGGTTGTTTCACGTACCACCATCGCGTCCACATCCAGCGTGGAAACGTCGGTCGGCCAGATGACCTCGCGCAGCAAATCCCCCAGCAGCGGGGCGGCGAGTGCGGAAATCCACTGCTCGTCACGAAATCCCTCGCTGAGCTGGCGGACTTTAATGGTTAAGCGAAAGCTGTCATCGGACAGGCTGCGCCGAACGTAACCCTCATCCTGCAGGGTTTCCAGCAGCCGTCTGACCGTGGTGCGATGCAGGCCGCTTAACTCAGCAAGTAAGCCAACACTGGCCCCACCATCGAGCCGGTTTAACATATTTAATAACATTAATCCGCGCGTTAATCCGCGTACGGTTTTGTACTCAGTGCTCTCGTCATTTTTCATATTCATTGACAAATCTACAGGTAAAACAACGTTGTGCACTTAGTGCACATCCAGGCATGTTTTGATTGTAGCGCAAAAACTCACTCCTATACTGACCGCACAACAAAAAATTATTCACATATTTTTAACAAAACAGATTGCGCCTCACCAGGGTCCGCAATTGCGTTTTGTCCGAGTCGTGAGGTTCTGAAATGACAACAAAAAACCCGGATATCCAACCCGCTGTGCAGCACACCGTGCAGGTGGCGATTGCCGGTGCCGGCCCGGTGGGGCTAATGATGGCCAACTATCTTGGCCAGATGGGCATTGAGGTACTGGTCGTGGAGAAGCTCGACACGCTGATCGACTATCCCCGAGCCATCGGCATTGACGATGAAGCGTTGCGCACCATGCAGTCTGTGGGGCTGGTCGAGCGCGTTTTGCCGCACACCACGCCGTGGCACGCGATGCGCTTTCTCACGCCGAAAGGCCGCTGCTTTGCTGATATCCAGCCGATGACTGACGAATTTGGCTGGTCGCGCCGTAACGCGTTTATTCAACCACAGGTGGATGCGGTGATGTTGGAAGGGCTGTCGCGTTTTCCCAACGTGCGCTGCCTGTTCTCCCGCGAACTGGAGGCCTTCAGCCAGCAAAACGGCGAAGTGACGCTGAATCTGAAAACGCCGGACGGTCAACGTGAAACGGTGAAGGCCCAGTGGCTGGTGGCCTGCGACGGCGGCGGCAGCAACGTCAGACGGTCGCTGAATGTGCCATTTGAAGGCAAAACCGCGCCAAATCAGTGGATTGTGGTGGATATCGCCAACGATCCGCTCAGCACACCGCATGTGTATCTGTGCTGCGATCCGGTGCGCCCATACGTCTCCGCCGCGCTGCCGCATGCAGTGCGCCGTTTCGAATTTATGGTGATGCCGGGGGAAACCGAAGCGCAGCTCAGTGAACCGCAGAATATGCGTCAGCTCTTGAGCAAAGTGCTGCCGAACCCGGACAACGTCGAACTGATCCGCCAGCGCGTGTATACCCATAACGCCCGTCTGGCCGAACGTTTTCGCATTGACCGCGTGCTGCTGGCGGGCGATGCGGCGCACATTATGCCGGTCTGGCAGGGGCAGGGGTACAACAGCGGCATGCGCGATGCTTTCAATCTGGCGTGGAAACTGGCGCTGGTCATTAAGGGCAAAGCCGGTGATGAGCTGCTGGATACCTACCAGCAGGAACGCCGCGACCACGCCAAAGCGATGATCGATCTCTCCGTGACCGCTGGCAACGTGCTGGCGCCGCCAAAACGCTGGCACGGCGCGGTGCGCGACGGGGTTTCCTGGCTGCTGAATTATATTCCGCCGGTCAAACGCTACTTCCTCGAAATGCGCTTTAAGCCGATGCCGCAATACCATGTTGGAGCACTGGTGCGTGAGGGTGACGCGAGAACGTCTCCGGTCGGCAAGATGTTTATCCAGCCGAAGGTGACGCTGGAATCGGGCGAAGTGACGCTGCTCGACAACGTTATTGGACCGAATTTCGCGGTGATTGGCTGGGGCTGTAACCCGCTATGGGGCATGAGCGAGTCGCAGATCCAACAGTGGCAGGCGCTGGGGACGCGTTTTATCCAGGTCGTGCCGGATACGCAGATACATACCGATCAGGATAACCACGACGGCGTTACCCGCATTGGTGATACGCAAAACCGCCTGCGCGCGTGGTTTGCCCAGCACAACGCCGCGCTGGTGGTAATGCGCCCGGACCGCTTCGTGGCCGCCATCGCCATTCCGCAAACCCTGGGCAGCACCCTGAATAAACTGGCGTCGGTGATGACACTTACCCGCGCTACTGCCGATATTCCTGTTGAAAAGGTTGCCTGATATGCACGCTTATCTTCACTGTCTTTCCCACTCGCCGCTGGTGGGGTACGTCGACCCGGCGCAGACCGTGCTCGACGAGGTTAACGGCGTGATCGCCAGCGCCCGGGCGCGTATTGCGGCGTTCGACCCGGAACTGGTAGTGCTGTTTGCCCCCGATCACTACAACGGTTTTTTCTACGACGTGATGCCGCCATTCTGCTTAGGCGTGGGAGCCACGGCGATCGGCGATTTCGGCAGCGCAGCGGGAGAACTGCCAGTGCCGACAGATCTCGCTGAAGCCTGCGCCCACGCGGTGATGAAAAGCGGCATCGATCTTGCCGTGTCCTACAACATGCAGGTCGATCACGGCTTCGCGCAGCCGCTGGAGTTTTTGCTCGGCGGTCTGGATAAGGTGCCGGTGCTGCCGGTGTTTATTAACGGCGTCGCCACGCCGCTGCCGGGCTTTCAGCGTACCCGCATGCTCGGTGAAGCGATTGGCCGTTTCGCCAGCTCGCTGAATAAGCGCGTGCTGTTTTTAGGCTCCGGTGGTCTATCGCATCAACCGCCGGTCCCGGAGCTGGCGAAGGCTGATGCCCATATGCGTGACCGCCTGCTCGGCAGCGGCAAACAGTTACCTGAAAACGAGCGCGAGCTGCGCCAGCAGCGGGTGATCAGCGCCGCCGAGAAGTTCGTGGCCGATCAAAACACGCTGCATCCGCTGAACCCTGTCTGGGATAACCGCTTTATGACCCTGCTTGAGCAGGGGCGTTTGCAGGAGCTGGACGCGGTCAGTAACGAAGAGCTGTCCGCGATGGCGGGCAAATCAACGCACGAAGTTAAAACCTGGGTTGCCGCCTTTGCCGCCATTTCAGCCTTTGGCAGTTGGCGCAGCGAAGGTCGTTATTACCGCCCGATCCCGGAGTGGATCGCCGGATTCGGCTCCCTGAGCGCCACCACACAGAACTAAAACAGAACTGAATATGCAGGAGAACATCATGACTTACCAACCGCAAACCGAAGCCGCTACCAGTCGTTTTCTGGAAGTGCAGGAAGCAGGCGAAACCCTACGCGTGCATTTCAATGACTGTGGACAGGGCGAAGAGACCGTCGTGCTGCTGCACGGCTCCGGTCCTGGCGCGACGGGCTGGGCAAACTTCAGCCGCAATATTGATCCGCTGGTACAGGCCGGATACCGGGTGATCCTGCTGGATTGTCCAGGCTGGGGCAAAAGCGATGGGATCGTTAACCGCGGTTCGCGATCTGATCTCAACGCTCGCATTCTGAAAAGCGTGGTCGATCAATTGGATATTCAAACAGTCCACCTGCTGGGTAACTCGATGGGCGGTCACAGTGCTGTGGCGTTTACCCTGAGCTGGCCGGAGCGCGTGGGCAAACTGGTGTTAATGGGCGGCGGAACGGGCGGCATGAGTCTGTTTACCCCGATGCCGACCGAAGGTATCAAGCGCCTGAATCAGCTGTACCGCGAGCCAACCATCGAAAACCTGAAGCTGATGATGGAGATCTTTGTCTTCGACACCAGCGACCTGACCGAGGCGTTGTTTGAGGCACGACTGAATAACATGCTGTCGCGCCGCGATCACCTGGAAAACTTTGTCCAGAGTCTGGAGGCCAACCCGAAACAGTTCCCGGATTTCAGCCCGCGTCTGGGGGAAATTAAAGCCCAGACCCTGATTGTCTGGGGACGCAATGACCGCTTTGTGCCGATGGATGCCGGTCTGCGCCTGCTCTCCGGAATTGCCGGTTCTGAGCTGCATATCTACCGCGACTGCGGACACTGGGCGCAGTGGGAACATGCGGATGCCTTTAACCAGCTGGTGCTGAATTTCCTCGCACGCCCTTAAGGAACGGACATGACCAATCTTAATCTTGAGCAGTTAGCCGCCGATTTACGTCAGGCTGAGGAAAAAGGGGAAGCTATCGCCCCGCTGCGTGAACTGATCGGCGTGGACAACGGCGAAGCAGCCTACGCCATTCAACGCATCAACGTGCAGTACGAAGTGACGCGCGGGCGGCGAGTGGTCGGGCGCAAAGTGGGGCTGACGCACCCGAAAGTGCAGCAGCAGCTGGGCGTCGATCAGCCGGACTTCGGCACGCTGTTTGCCGACATGTGTTACGGCGATAACGACACCATTGCGTTTGAGCGCGTGTTGCAACCGCGTATTGAAGCGGAAATCGCGCTGGTGCTGAACCGCGATCTGCCCAATGCCGACACTACTTTTGACGAGCTGTATAACGCCATCGAGTGGGTGCTGCCCGCGCTGGAAGTGGTCGGCAGCCGTATCCGTGACTGGTCAATCAAGTTTGTTGATACCGTGGCGGATAACGCCTCCTGCGGCGTGTATGTGGTCGGCGGCCCGGCACAGCGTCCGGCAGGATTAGATCTGAAAAACTGCGCGATGAAAATGACGCGCAACAACGAAGAGGTTTCCAGCGGACGCGGCAGCGAATGCCTGGGACATCCGATCAACGCCGCCGTCTGGCTGGCGCGCAAAATGGCCAGCCTCGGCGAGCCGCTACGTGCCGGAGATATCATTCTCACCGGAGCGTTAGGCCCGATGGTCGCGGTGAATGCGGGCGATCGTTTCGAAGCCCATATCGACGGTATTGGTTCAGTTGCCGCCACCTTTTCTGCGGCGGTTACAAAAGGAAGTCAGTCATGAGTAAGCGTAAAGTCGCCATTATCGGCTCCGGCAACATCGGTACCGATTTGATGATAAAAATTCTGCGTCACGGCGTACATCTGGAAATGGCGGTGATGGTCGGTATCGATCCAGAATCTGATGGTCTGGCGCGTGCCCGACGCATGGGCGTTGCCACCACCCATGAAGGGGTGACAGGGCTTATCGCCATGCCGGAATTCGCCGACATCGACATTGTTTTTGATGCCACCAGTGCAGGCGCGCATGTGAAGAACGACGCCGCGCTGCGCGCCGTTAAACCAGCCATCCGCCTGATCGACCTGACGCCCGCGGCGATCGGTCCGTACTGCGTCCCGGTGGTGAATCTGGAGGCCAACGTTGATCAGCAGAACGTTAATATGGTGACCTGCGGCGGGCAGGCGACTATCCCAATGGTGGCGGCAGTTTCTCGCGTGGCAAAAGTCCATTACGCCGAAATTATCGCCTCGATCGCCAGTAAATCTGCGGGTCCAGGCACGCGCGCCAATATCGACGAGTTTACCGAAACCACCTCGAAGGCGATTGAAGTGGTTGGCGGCGCGGCAAAAGGTAAAGCGATTATCGTCCTTAACCCGGCCGAGCCGCCGCTGATGATGCGCGACACGGTGTATGTGCTGAGCGAAGCGGCCTCTGAGGTTGAAGTTGAAGCGTCGATTAATGAGATGGCGGCGGCGGTGCAGGCGTACGTGCCGGGCTATCGTCTGAAACAGCGTGTCCAGTTTGAAGTCATCCCGCAGGATAAACCGGTCAATCTGCCGGGTATCGGCCAGTTCTCCGGGCTGAAAACCGCGGTGTATCTGGAAGTGGAAGGCGCGGCGCACTATCTGCCTGCCTATGCGGGCAACCTCGACATTATGACCTCCAGCGCGCTGGCGACCGCTGAGAAAATGGCGCAGTCCCTCGCTCGTCAGGCAGGAGAAGCAGCATGAACGGTAAAAAACTCTATATCTCTGACGTGACCCTGCGAGACGGCATGCACGCCATTCGTCATCAATATTCGCTGGAAAACGTGCGCCAGATTGCCAAAGCGCTGGACGACGCGCGGGTGGATTCCATTGAGGTGGCGCACGGTGACGGTCTGCAGGGTTCCAGTTTTAACTATGGCTTTGGCGCGCACAGCGACCTGGAGTGGATTGAAGCGGCGGCGGACGTGGTCAAGCACGCTAAGATCGCCACGCTGCTGTTGCCGGGCATCGGCACGATTCATGACCTGAAAAATGCGTATCAGGCTGGGGCGCGCGTCGTGCGCGTGGCGACCCACTGCACCGAAGCGGACGTGTCGGCCCAGCATATTCAGTATGCGCGTGAGCTTGGCATGGATACCGTCGGCTTTCTGATGATGAGCCATATGACCACGCCGGAGCACCTCGCGCAGCAGGCGAAGCTGATGGAAAACTACGGCGCGACCTGTATCTATGTGGTCGATTCAGGCGGGGCGATGAACATGTCTGATATCCGTGACCGCTTCCGCGCCCTGAAAGCGGTGCTGAAACCGGAGACGGAAACCGGGATGCACGCCCACCACAACCTGAGCCTTGGCGTGGCGAACTCGATTGCCGCGGTAGAAGAGGGTTGTGACCGTATCGATGCCAGCCTGGCCGGTATGGGCGCAGGCGCAGGCAACGCGCCGCTGGAGGTGTTTATCGCCGCGGCGGATAAGCTTGGCTGGCAGCACGGCACCGATCTGTATGCACTGATGGACGCCGCCGACGATCTGGTGCGTCCGCTGCAGGACCGCCCGGTGCGGGTGGATCGTGAAACGCTGGCGCTGGGCTATGCCGGCGTGTACTCCAGCTTCCTGCGCCACTGCGAAGTGGCGGCGGCGCGTTATGGCCTGAGCGCGGTAGATATTCTGGTTGAACTGGGCAAACGCCGGATGGTGGGCGGCCAGGAAGATATGATCGTCGACGTGGCGCTGGATCTGCGCAACAGAAAATAAAAATGATTACGCGGCTGGCAACGTATCAGCCGCGATTCACCTGCATCGTGACCTCAGAGGTACATCTTATGACTACCCGTACCCCCGCATCCTCATCCCGCCTGACGTTGACCGTCGGGCTGTGTTTTTTAGTCGCCCTGATGGAAGGGCTGGATTTACAGGCCGCCGGGATCGCTGCCGTCGGTATCGCCCATGCGTTTGCATTGGATAAAATGCAGATGGGCTGGATCTTCAGCGCGGGCATTCTTGGGCTGCTGCCCGGCGCGCTGGTGGGCGGCATGCTGGCCGATCGCTATGGCCGCAAACGCATTCTTATTGCCTCCGTGGCGCTGTTCGGCCTGTTCTCACTGGCAACAGCGATATCCTGGGATTTCTCATCGCTGGTGTTTGCTCGCCTGATGACCGGTGTTGGGTTGGGTGCGGCGTTGCCGAACCTGATCGCGCTGACTTCTGAGGCGGCGGGCCCGCGTTTTCGTGGGACGGCGGTGAGCCTGATGTATTGCGGTGTGCCGATTGGCGCGGCGCTGGCGGCAGCGCTCGGGTTTAGCGGTCTGGCCTCTGCCTGGCAAACCGTGTTCTGGGTCGGCGGGGTGATCCCGCTGCTGCTGGTTCCGCTGTTAATGCGCTGGCTGCCGGAATCACAGGTTTATACCCAACAAACGCAGGTGGCTGCCGCGCCGCTGCGCGCTCTGTTTGCGCCAACCACCGCGGCAGCCACGCTGCTGCTGTGGCTGTGCTATTTCTTCACCCTGCTGGTGGTGTATATGCTGATCAACTGGCTGCCGATGCTGCTGGTCGAGCAGGGCTTTCAGCCCTCGCAGGCAGCAGGAGTGATGTTTGCTCTGCAAATCGGCGCGGCCAGCGGGACGTTAATTCTCGGGGCGTTGATGGACAAACTGCGTCCGGTGATCATGTCGCTGCTGATCTACACCGGGATGTTGGCTTCACTGCTGGCGCTGGGCACGGTATCGTCATTGAGCGGCATGCTGATGGCGGGATTTGTGGCGGGGATGTTTGCCACCGGTGGGCAAAGCGTGTTGTATGCGCTGGCACCGTTGTTTTACAGCACGCAGATCCGCGCCACCGGCGTGGGTACCGCCGTCGCCGTCGGTCGTCTGGGCGCGATGAGTGGTCCGTTGCTGGCAGGAAAAATGTTAGCGCTCGGCACCGGAACGGTAGGGGTGATGGCGGCTTCTGCGCCGGGGATATTGCTGGCAGGGCTGGCGGTATTTATTCTGATGAGCCGCAAATCGCAGATGCCGATCCCTGTCAGCGGTGCTTAAGCGCTCATTCGGTAGTATGAGCAGGGAGAAACGGTTCCCACTTCCGGGTGAACGCCAGCCGGTGAGGACGTTGCCAGAGTTTACATAAAGCCTGGCAACGGAGGCGTTATGAGCTGGCGGCCCTTTTTGTATTTGATTATTAATCCCCACCCGATATTAAGCGCCCGGCGCGGGCATCTGCGCCTGGTGCAGGGTTGACTTTGCATTCTGTTAACAAACACGGTATAACAAACCTTCTTTGGATGTTTAGATGTCCATACGTTTAGAAGGTTATATGCAAACAACACAACAAAATGCGCCACTGAAGCGCACAATGAAAACGCGTCACCTGATAATGCTCTCCTTAGGCGGCGTGATTGGCACAGGGTTATTCTTCAATACCGGGTACATCATCTCCACTACCGGGGCGGCGGGAACGCTGCTGGCTTATCTGATTGGCGCGCTGGTGGTCTGGTTGGTTATGCAGTGTCTGGGCGAGCTGTCGGTCGCGATGCCGGAGACCGGGGCGTTTCACGTCTATGCTGCGCGTTATCTCGGCCCCGCAACGGGATATACCGTGGCCTGGCTCTACTGGCTGACCTGGACTGTAGCGCTGGGTTCGAGTTTTACCGCCGCCGGATTCTGTATGCAGTACTGGTTTCCACAGGTGCCGGTTTGGGTCTGGTGTGTGGTGTTCTGCGCGATTATTTTTGGCCTGAACGTCATCTCCACGCGCTTTTTTGCCGAAGGGGAGTTCTGGTTCTCGCTGGTAAAAGTGGTCACTATCATCGCCTTTATCATCCTCGGCGGGGCGGCGATTTTTGGTTTTATCCCGATGCAGGATGGCTCGCCCGCGCCTGGACTGAGTAATATCACGGCGGAAGGCTGGTTCCCACACGGTGGCTTACCGATCCTGATGACGATGGTGGCGGTGAATTTTGCTTTTTCGGGAACCGAGCTTATCGGTATTGCCGCCGGAGAAACAGAAAACCCGCGCAAGGTCATTCCGGTAGCGATTCGTACCACTATCGCGCGACTGATTATTTTCTTTATCGGCACCGTGTTTGTGCTGGCGGCGCTGATCCCGATGCAGCAGGCGGGCGTGGAGAAAAGCCCGTTTGTGCTGGTGTTTGAGAAGGTGGGGATTCCTTACGCCGCCGATATTTTTAACTTCGTGATCCTGACGGCTATTCTATCCGCGGCGAACTCCGGGCTGTATGCCTCCGGGCGCATGCTGTGGTCGCTGTCAAATGAACGTACGCTACCGGCCTGTTTTGCGCGAGTAACGAAAAATGGCGTGCCGCTGACGGCGCTGTCGGTCAGTATGCTCGGTGGTGTGCTGGCGCTGTTTTCCAGCGTGGTGGCTCCGGATACGGTATTTGTCGCGCTGTCGGCAATCTCCGGATTTGCGGTGGTGGCGGTGTGGCTGAGCATTTGTGCTTCACACTTCGTCTTTCGCCGCCGTCATCTGCAGCAGGGTAAGGCATTGAGTGAATTGCATTATCGCGCGCCGTGGTATCCGCTGGTGCCGGTACTGGGATTTGTGCTGTGTCTGGTGGCTTGTGTCGGGCTGGCATTCGATCCAGCGCAGAGAATTGCGCTGTGGTGCGGGTTACCGTTTGTGGCAGTGTGTTATGGTGCTTATTTCCTTACTCAACCGCGTAAAGCCAAACAGGAGCCCGAACATGTCGCAGAATAATCCGTTAAGCGCCATCCTCGATAAACAGGATTTCCTGTTGCTCGATGGTGCGATGGCGACGGAGCTGGAAGCGCGTGGCTGTAATTTAGCCGATAGCCTGTGGTCAGCCAAAGTGCTGGTCGAAAATCCGGAGCTTATCCGCGAAGTCCATCTCGATTACTACCGGGCGGGGGCGCAATGCGCGATCACCGCTAGCTATCAGGCGACGCCGGCGGGCTTTGCCGCGCGAGATCTGGATGAAGCGCAGTCGAAAGCGCTGATTGGCAAAAGCGTGGGGCTGGCGCGTAAAGCCCGTGAAGCGTATCTGGCAGAGAACCCGCAGGCGGGCACGCTGCTGGTAGCAGGATCGGTCGGGCCTTACGGCGCGTATCTGGCGGATGGTTCTGAATACCGTGGTGATTACCAACGTAGCGCTGAAGAGTTTCAGGCGTTTCACCGCCCGCGCGTGGAAGCCTTGCTGGATGCCGGGGCCGATCTGCTGGCCTGTGAAACCCTGCCAAATTTTGCCGAAATTAGCGCGCTGGCTGAGTTATTGACCGCATATCCGCGTGCGCGGGCGTGGTTTTCATTTACCCTGCGCGACAGCGAGCACCTGAACGACGGTACGCCGCTGCGTGACGTGGTTGCGTTGCTGGCGGGTTATCCGCAGGTGGTGGCGCTAGGTATTAACTGCGTTGCGCTGGAAAACACCACCGCTGCGTTGCAGCATTTACACGGTTTAACGGCGCTGCCGCTGGTGGTGTATCCGAACTCGGGCGAGCAGTATGATGCCGTGAGCAAAACCTGGCATCATCACGGTGAGCATTGTGCGCATCTGGCGGATTATCTGCCGCAGTGGCAGGCCGCTGGCGCAAGGTTGATTGGCGGGTGCTGTCGCACTACGCCTGCGGATATTGCCGCGCTAAAAGCGCGAAGCTGAGAGTTTATCGGGCCTACATCGTTCACTGTAGGCCTGATAAGCGCATCAGGCATTGCTGGATCGTAACACTGACCTCTATCGATCCAGTTAATCATATGGTTATAGTGATTTTAGGTAACAGACCACATTCGCCAGTAGCCGATCCTAAAGTGAATCCAAATGTTTTTTTGAGTGGGTTATTACCTGCTGCTACTTACGGATGGATTGTTGATCAGATATATGGGGCATTGAGCAAATAAATATGCTAACGCCCTCTAAATGGAGGGCTTTGTTATTAATAACTAAAAATATCAGGGCCGAAAAATATATTAAGCAGTACAAAACAAGCAAATGCGATAAAACCTAGTAACCAAAATATTGCTTCAACTTTAAAACCTATTGTTAATTCCCTTGGTAAGTTTCTGATAAAATTATATGCCTCGATACTCATATCATGATTTGTAATTCTATTATAGGGATAAATTAAGCTCCCCATAATAAATCCGATCTTTGCATGATATACGGCAGGTGAACCGATTAAACTAGCTCCTTTTGTCATTCTTGCTGTTTGAGGAAGACAACCAAATTTATTTTCATATAGTGATACTATTTTTTTATAATTTTCAATGTTAATAATGTATGACATGAATATTAGAATCAAAAATATAAAAATAAGTAATGTAATTAAAGTTACATTGATTTTTTCAAAATTTTCCATTAAATACTTTTTCATATATAAGCCTACCAGCCTCTTCATTGAAAGTGTCAGGATCATGTATGAACTCATCTGAGTTTTCAATTTTGTTGTATATTACTTTCCCCAACGATTCACCAGCATTTTCTCCAAGCTTTTCTGCAATTTTGCCCCCGGCAATACCTGAACCAATACCCACGACTAAACACAACCCTATACCAGTACCTCCAACTTCTGATGTGAGTAGCCCCATTACCCACATACATGTGCTTCTTCCGATAATTCCTCCAGCAGTTCCTCCAAACGCACTCGCTGTTTGTTTACCACCAAATTTGCTATATTCTATTATAGCCGCTTTTCTACATTCATTTTCACGGCCTTTTGCGCAAGCATCATACACATTTGTTGTATAGCTGGCAAAATCAAGACCAATACCAACATAGCCTGTTGTTTTCATTATTTTTACAAGTTTGGCAGATTTTTCTATGTAGCTTGCATAACCTTCAATATCTTTCACACCTGTTTGATCCCACTTATGCATAATGGATTTTGTGGATAAACCCAATGCGTCTTTTATTTGTTCGTATTGTTTTAAATTCAATTGTTCTTTTGAAAATTTATTCATAATACCATCTAGCTTTTTAAATAACCTTTCTCGCTGACCAAAAAACTCCTCTCCAGAAATGCGTCCAGAATTTTGGCTATATGTTTTTTTATAAAGCTCCTGAATTTCGTTTAGTATTTTATTTATTTCTTCATAATAACCTCCCCCAGCATCCTTTATATAACCAAAAATATCCCCGCTTTGTCCTAAAGAATTACTGTATATATTAGATGAAAACATATCTATTGGGGTTCTGTTTTCATACAGTAATTTAGCCTCCTCAGTAGTCAGTGGTTCAAGTGCATTATCAATTTTGTCCCTTGCTGTTTGTATTTGCGCAATTTTTTCAGGCGATTGGGATAGTGGATCAGCAACAACTAAAATTGAACCGGGCTTTTTCTTTTTTTCTGGATTCAACTGATGATATAACTCTTTTACTCCTGATGGTGGACTAACCATTAACTCACATTCATATGATTTAGGTGTCGTCAATTCTGGTACTACACAAAATCCCGGTTCAACTGATTGTCTCGACTCTGCAATTTGTCTTGCAGCGCGAACTGGTGGTGTTGAATTTTGAGGCCAGTTTGCTGCTTCATAGCTTGCTAAAATATAATCATCATATCTGTATGTAATATTCAAATGGGGTATAAATCGACATTGGCAAGGACATGTACCTCTGCTATGTGCTGAACCTGCCAGCAGGCATATGATTTCTGTCTCGTATTGAGACATATCACGCCCCATTATTAAGTAATGATTATATAATTCATTACTTATTCTGGTTCGGAATCGGGAATTAGATGTTCTGTGTGAAAAAATATCTTCTTTTTCATTATTAAGGACTGTTCTTTTTCTCAGGTTTATCGTTCCCCCCGCGCTTCCGACAAATCTACTACGGCTTTGTTGAATAAATCAGATTTCGGGTAAGTCTCCCCCGTAGCGGGTTGTGTTTTCAGGCAATACGCACGCTTTC
>PPYE01661846.1_pt1 | contig 32168 bp, 25 predicted proteins | sample 1559881 | NCBI WGS metagenome assembly PPYE01 (sample SAMN08240022, study PRJNA423297) | Human gut metagenome, whole genome shotgun sequencing project.
AACCCGTTCCGGTATCTGGCGCTTTCGTTATGGATGCTCTGCGCCAAAAGCCGTCCCTCGGTGCCGGCTTCTCCTTCTATCAAAACCGGAAGATCAGAAAGGGCGTATAGTCTGGCTTTATGAACACAGGCTTCCATAGCCTGCGATTCCTGGAGAATATCAGAAAAACGACGCAGCGCAATAACGCTTCCGGTCCGCCGCCGCTCTCCTGCCCTGGGTTCTGCCGGGAGCTTTCTCATCATCTTATGACAGGTAAGAATCGCTCCATCTGCCCGCCCCTCAATAAGTACCGGCGCAAGAATGGCAAAAACCGAGCCGGATTTCAGCTGCAGAAAAGCCGAACATCCTTCTCCTCCTCCAGTCAGCGTTTTTTCCACCTGCTTCCGGTCCAGGTCAGGAAAAATTTCCGTCAGTGTCTTTCCGGTCAGTTCCCCCCGCGGCTGTCCCAGCAGATCCTCCATAAGAGGATTCACCGCCGTGATCCGCCCTTTTCCGTCCACATTTACAACGCCTCCGAAAGAATAGTCCAGAAGAGTCTCCATCTGTGCCGCATTCTTTTTTTCCACATCCATGGCATAACTGACGCTTTCTGCCATGGAAAAGGCATTCCGCAGAGAATCCTCCGTATTAGACAGAAACAGCGACGGCACATTATGCTCCGCCGCTGTCTCCACCGCTACTTCCCCGCCAATGACCAGATCCACCTTTTCTTCCACGGCCCGCAGCGCGTAATCCCGCAGCTGCTCATTGTTGGGCGCGTAAAAGGTGCGCAGTTCAATGTCATAGATGGAGTCAAAATACGACATGTCGCAGAACATATTCCGGAAACCCACAACAGCGATCACCGGATTCGTCTTTTTTAAAATCTGTCTGGCCTTGACAATCAGAAGCGCCATCTCCTGGGCAGTGATGACGATCTCGATCACCGGAATATCCGTATACTGCTTGATAATAGAGGCCTGAAGACCTCTGGCTATAATAATGGAGGCCCCGCCGGCAATCGCCTGCCTGGCCTCCGTCACAATATTCCGGGTCCGGACCACTTTCATTATGCTGATTTCGTAATGCTTCTCCCGGTAACTTTTTTCCTGGAGAATATTATGAGCCTGGTACACCATCTCTTCCCTGGGCACCAGAAGTGCAATCTTTCCCATAACAGCCCTCTTTCCGAAATGTTTCCCTGCCAGAAAACAATGCTAGTTTTCATTCATCTGATACCGCTTCATCCAGCGCCAGAGAGTCGTTGTGCTGATTCCCAGTTCCTTTGCCGCCAGTGTCCGGTTCCCATGATATTTCTCCAGCGCTTCCTGGATCGAAGTCATCCAAGCTTCTTCCTTTCCCGGCCTGCGTTCTGCTTTCGCTTCCTGCTGTCTGGCCTCCTGCCGGCGCAGTCTTTCCTCTCTGGCTTCATCTTCCGGCAGAATCTCATAAATCCCGGAATCGGTCTCGTAAAGCTCTTCCAGAAGTTCCCGCACATAGCTTTCTGTTATGGTTCGTTTCCCTACCGTAAGAATCATCCGTTCACAGAAGGCATCCAGCTGAATGCTGTTTCCCGCCCATGGATACTCCAAAAGCACCTTTCTGGCCCCTGCCGTCATAACGTGATAACGGCAGTACTGCTCCGAATACTTTTTCACATATTTATCCAGAAGATACCCCACATCCTCAGGCCTGTCCTTCAGGTTCGGAATTTTCAGACGAAGAGACTTTAACGTAAAATAAAGGTCTGAGCGAATCTTATCCACCTTTCTTAATTCCGTCAGATTCTTCGCCGTACAGGCAATGATTCTGGTGTCCATCAGCTGCATATCCTCCATCCGGTCCGTAAGAAGCCGCTTGGTGCGGATCACCTTCATAAGATTATACTGAACCGGCAGTGTCAGTTTGTCAATGCTCTGAATAACCAGAGTGCCGTGATTCGCCTCCTCAATAAGACCAGGCTCCCAGGCATGGCGCTCGCGGGAGTATTCGCCAAATAAAACTTTCATCTGCTGATCTTCCTTAAGTCCCGCCATATTCATCATGATAAAGGGACCGTTTTTGCGCAGACTGTAGTTGTGAATTCCCTGACAGATAATATCCAGTTCCGGACCGGAGATGGCCTCAATCAGCATGGGGCTGGAGGACTGGGCATAGATCCTGGCCCGCTCCACTGCCTGCCTGAGTCCTTTCAAATTCCGGTCGATATCGTCAAAGGTGCCGTAAGCTACGTATCCCTTTAAAATCTGATTCCGGTTCACCTCTCTGGCATCCGACTCCAGACGCCGCATCCGGTTGCAGGATACAATCACACCATCGATTTGATTGGCCGCCACAATAGGCTCCAGCACCACCACCAGAGACTGGTCATTAATATTCAGAAAAGCCGAATACGTCTCCTCTTCACCAGAAAGGATCCGGCGCATGGCGCTTTCATCAAGCCCCGCAAGTACCTTCTCCACCGGCTGTCCCATGGCTTTCTGAGCTGAAATCCCCGTGATCTGCTCCATTGCCCGGTTCATTACCAGGATCTTTCCTGACGGCCCGGCCTTGATAATACCGCTGAAGCTGGAGTCCAGAACGGTACTGAACTGGGCATAATTATGCTGTTCCATTTTGGATACATTATACAAAGACTCTGCATTATGGAGGGCAGTCCGGATAGACTCACCGGTAGAAGAAAGGAAGAGGGCTGGAATCCCTCTTCCCTGCGCTGCACTCAAAGCCGCCTTTCCGCCGATAACAATGTCCACGGCATTTTCTTCAAGGACACGGTCCATTACCGCACGCCAGTCTTCCGATCCCTGCAGCGCACACCGAATCAGCCTGACTCCGTAAAGCTGGTCGAAATAGGTGGTGTCGGAAAACATATTCCCCCAGCCAAAAAGGCCGATACAGGGCCGCTCCTTTTCCACCAGAGACTTTGCTTTTGCCACCAAAAGCCCCAGTTCCTGAGCACTCATGACGATCTCTGAAACCGGCACCGTAGTATGCCGCTGGATCTCCACCGCCTGGCGTCCTCTGGCCACAATGATATTTGCTCCCTGGGACACTGCTTCCCTGGCCTCATTCACCGCGTTTTCCGTGGTAATGGTCTTTAAAAGAACCACATGGTGATTCTCCATCTGGCCGAGAATCTCCTGAGCCTGCTGATACATCTGGTCATTGGGCACAAACAAAGCAATTCCCGCCATTCTCCTCTTCCTTTCCTCTTCCTTATGAGAAAAACATCTGCCGGACATGAAAAGCCGTCAGGCGGATCTGTTTTTCATTTTACGGATTCCAGCCGTCCTCACCGGCCAGAACCGCTTCCTTCCTGTACTTGGGAAGATCTTCCTCCTTCAGTACATGGCACCAGTCCGGTCTTTCGTCCAGCTTCGCTCCCGGTCCCTTGCATCCATACTCGGCAAAGAAACTGGCCGTATGGGCCATCTCCTTACCCCAGTCATGCCATCCGGCAGCTTTGATATGGGGACCGATTTCGCAGTTGATTAAAACGGTTTTTCCGTACTCTCTCCAGGGTCTTCCCAGATAAACGGTCTGATCCGGACAGTTGCTGCAGAAACGGCAGCCATGCATTACGTATCCGTATTCCGCTCCCTCCGGTGTGGACGGTGCGGTTACGTATCCCATCACTTCCCGCTCTACATATTTGGAAAAAAATACACAGTTTTCAAAATACGCAGCGGCACCTCCGAAGATGAAATCCACTTCCCCCTCAATGTAGCAGTTCTTATAATACTGTCTGCGGTTTTCCCGGGGTGCATTCTGCTTTGGCCCGATAAAGCCGTCCACCTGTATTTCCTTGGGCGGCAGCGGCGCCGTAAACAATGTATCCTGCCAGCCTAAAAGTCTGCAGGAATCCACCACCATCCGGTCTCCGTCCGCATAAAGAGCCAGTGCCTGCCCTGCCTCCGTTCCAGGGCCTGCGCTGTTTTCAATGGTCAGATTCCGAAGAGTCACATCCGGCGCATCCACAAAAAAAGTATATGTGCGGAAGGTTCCCCTCTTCTTTCCATCCGCCAGGATCTCTTTTGCTCCCAGCCCGTAAGTAATCACGGTTTCTCTCACATCTTCCGGCACAGCGCCTTCAATCAGGACGCCCGGAACCCGCACCGTAACCTGTTCCTTATAATGGCCCGGATAAACCAGAATCTTTCTCTCCTCCTCCGGGTTCACCTCCAGGTAATCCAGTGCCTCCTGCAGGTAATCAAATACCTGATGACAGTCCGCTCCCAAATCCGTCATGTCCTCATCCAGCAGACTCTTCCTTAAAACCGCAATCATTGCAATACTCTCTCCTTTTCTTCATCGATTAAAAAACATCCTAGCTTACTATTAAAAAAGGAACACTCCGGCAGCAGGAGTCCTGCTGCAAAGAAGTGTTCCATTTCGCTTCTATTCCCTAAGCGTCAATGCTGTAGTTCGGCGCTTCCTTCGTAATATGGATGTCATGGGGATGGCTCTCCTTTAAAGATGCTGCCGTGATCTTCACGAACCGTCCGGTTTCCTGAAGCGTCTTAATATCCTTGGCGCCGCAGTAACCCATACCGGAACGAAGACCGCCTAACAGCTGGAATACCGTATCCTCCACCAGTCCCTTGTATGCTACTCGTCCTTCTACGCCTTCCGGAACAAGCTTCTTTGCATCCGTCTGGAAATAACGGTCCTTGCTTCCATTCTCCATCGCTGCAATGGAACCCATGCCGCGGTATACCTTGTACTTTCTTCCCTGATACAGTTCAAAATCTCCCGGGCTCTCATCGCAGCCTGCAAACATGCTTCCCATCATACACACATTGCCGCCGGCTGCAATTGCTTTGGTCACATCACCGGAATATTTAATGCCGCCGTCTGCGATAATCGGAACGCCATATTCTTTGGCAACAGCATAGCAGTCCATAACTGCAGAAATCTGCGGAACGCCGATTCCGGCAACCACGCGGGTCGTACAGATGGAACCGGGGCCGATTCCTACCTTAACTGCGTCTGCCCCAGCCTCGATCAGAGCCCTGGCAGCCTCGCCGGTAGCTACATTTCCGGCGATAACCTGAAGATCCGGATATGCTTCCTTTAGCATCTTTACGCAGCGGATCACGTTAGCGGAATGACCGTGGGCGGAATCCAGTACAACCACATCCACCTTGGCCTCGACCAGTGCTGCTGCCCGCTCCAGAACATTCGCGGTAATTCCCAGCGCTGCGCCGCAGAGAAGACGTCCCTGGGCATCCTTGGCAGACATGGGGTACTTAATCTGCTTTTCAATATCCTTAATGGTGATCAGGCCCTTAAGGTTGAAATCTTCGTCTACAATGGGAAGCTTCTCAACTCTGGCCTTTGCCAGAATCTTCTTAGCCTCTACCATAGTGATGCCTTCTCTGGCTGTCACAAGATTCTTGGTTGTCATGCACTCCTTGATCTTGCGGCTGAAATCCTCCTCGAATTTCAGATCACGGTTGGTAATGATACCTACCAGCTTCCGTCCCTCTGTAATCGGAACGCCGGAGATACGGAACTTACCCATCAGCTCATCTGCATCCTTCAGTGTATGCTCCGGAGATAAAGAAAATGGGTCGGTGATGACACCGTTTTCGGAACGTTTTACCTTATCAACTTCTTCCGCCTGTTCTTTAATCGACATATTTTTGTGGATAATACCGATACCGCCCTGTCTGGCCATGGCAATTGCCATCCGGTGCTCCGTTACGGTATCCATCCCTGCGCTCATCAGCGGAATATTCAGCTTAATCTTCTTTGTAAGATACGTGGTAAGATCAACCTGATTCGGAATCACTTCCGAATAAGCCGGCACCAGAAGCACATCATCAAATGTAATGCCTTCACCAATAATTGTACCCATCGAATTCTCCTCGCTTTCTTTCGCTTTCATCTGCTAATCTGTAGGCTGTTTTCTTGTTAGTAGCTAATTCTAACAAAATTTCATTTGCTTGTCAAACCTTTGTACAAGATGTTTTATTCATTTTACTAATAACTTTGCCAGGCATTCTCTAATAGATCATGCTATTCTTTCCTATTTATACATAATAATGATAAAAAGAATGAAGTTTACCAGAAACAAAAAGGCTGCAGAGAGTTACAATCTCTGCAGCCGAAAAGGCAAATCTGAATCAAATCTACACAACAATTTTTCTGGGAGTCGTGTAACGAATGGCCTGAATCATCCTGTCATTGGGTTCTAAAATTACCTTGGTATGCTGCCCGCCCTTCTGATAGATCAGAGAAAACGTCTTTGCATCCTTCTGTCCGGAAGAACAGTTGATCACTTTCATCCCCTGGGTCTCATAATCTTTCAAAACATAAGAATCAGAGGGAGCCATCATCATCAGTTCGTCTTTGGAACACTCCAGCACTTTTTTCCGTCTGGCTTTTCCAAGGATCTTATCGATGGACAAGGTTCCGTCAACGTATAAATATTCATACTCAACATTCAGCGCCTGAAAGATAAAGAAGGTAGCAGCTCCTACCGCCAGCAGCACCAGAGGCCCCCAGGCAAGGGTCATGGCCAGAATCAATGCGATCAGGCAAAGCACTCCCATGACAATCCGCACCGGCCATGCATATACCGGATCCCTGCGCTTTACCAGCCATTCTACATAGTCCTGATTCATTGGTTGATTTCCTTTCTTTTCATCATTCCGCCGCGGCACATGCGGGGCATGAAGGACGCAAGATTACATCATTCCGCCCATGCCGCCTGCAGGTGCAGCCGGGGTTTCTTCCTTAATGTTAGCAACAACAGACTCCGTTGTCAATAAGGTAGATGCAACGCTGGTAGCATTCTGCAGCGCGCTTCTGGTTACCTTGGCAGGATCCAGAATACCGGCCTTGATCATATCTACATACTCTTCCTTGTATGCATCGAAGCCTACGCCTACCGGAGACTCTTTTACCTTATTGATGATAACGGAGCCTTCCAGACCTGCATTGGCAGCGATGTGGTACAGAGGAGCTTCCAGAGCCTTTAAGATGATCTTGGCGCCGGTCTTCTCATCGCCTTCCATATCCTTTAACAGATCTTTGATTTTCTCAGCAGTGTGAACGTATGCGGAACCGCCGCCTGCGATGATGCCTTCCTCAACAGCTGCCTTGGTTGCTGCCAGAGCATCTTCCATACGGAGCTTAGCTTCCTTCATCTCGGTTTCGGTAGCAGCACCTACACGGATTACCGCTACGCCGCCGGCCAGCTTAGCCAGTCTCTCCTGCAGCTTCTCTCTGTCAAAGTCAGAAGTGGTCTCTTCGATCTGTGCGCGGATCTGTGCTACACGTGCAGCAATGTCAGCCTTATCGCCGCAGCCGTCTACGATGATGGTGTTCTCTTTCTGAACCTTAACGGATTTTGCACGGCCTAACTGATCCATGGTGGTATCCTTCAGATCCAGACCCAGCTCATCAGAAATCACCTGGCCGCCGGTCAGGATCGCGATATCCTTTAACATCTCTTTTCTTCTGTCGCCGTAGCCGGGAGCCTTAACAGCAACTACGCTGAAAGTACCTCTTAACTTATTTACAATCAGGGTGGTCAGAGCCTCGCCCTCAACATCTTCTGCAATGATTAACAGCTTGGCGCCGGTCTTTACGATCTGCTCCAGTAAGGGCAGGATCTCCTGGATATTGGAAATCTTCTTGTCAGTGATCAGGATGTAGGGATCATCCAGAACCGCTTCCATCTTATCCATATCGGTAGCCATGTAAGCAGATACATAGCCTCTGTCAAACTGCATACCTTCTACCAGGTCCAGTTCCGTTCTCATGGTCTTGGACTCTTCGATGGTAATAACGCCGTCCTTGGATACCTTCTCCATAGCGTCTGCTACCATCTCGCCTACCTCGTCATCCGAAGCGGAAATAGCGGCAACTCTGGCGATCTGCTCCTTACCTTCGATGGGTTTGGACATTTCCTTAATGCACTCTACTGCAGCCTCAGTAGCTTTCTTCATACCCTTTCTTAATACGATGGGGTTTGCACCTGCTGCCAGGTTCTTCATACCTTCATTGATCATGGCCTGTGCCAGAACCGTAGCGGTGGTGGTTCCGTCGCCGGCTACGTCATTGGTCTTGGTTGCTACTTCCTTAACCAGCTGTGCGCCCATGTTCTCAAAGGGATCAGCAAGCTCAATTTCCTTTGCAATGGTAACGCCGTCATTGGTGATCAGAGGAGCGCCAAAAGACTTATCCAGAACTACGTTGCGTCCCTTGGGGCCTAATGTAACACGAACAGTATCTGCTAACTGGTTTACGCCGGACTCCAATGCTTTTCTGGCATCTACGCCGTATTTAATTTCCTTTGCCATAATAAATCAACCTCCAAAATGATGAATGTTTATAAAATAATGTAAGATTTTCTTCTGTTTCCTGAATTACTAAATTACTCGATTACTGCCAGGATATCGTTCTGCTTAACGATAACGTACTTCTCTTCGTCAACTTCTACTTCCGTTCCGGAATACTTGGAGTAAATAACCTTGTCGCCGGCCTTTACCTGCATGGTGATCTCTTTTCCGTCTACCACGCCGCCTGGTCCTACTGCAATAACCTCAGCCTGCTGGGGTTTTTCCTTTGCCTGGCCCGGGAGCACGATGCCGGACTTGGTCGTCTCTTCTGCTACCAGCTGCTTTAACACAACTCTGTCAAATAACGGTACTAACTTCATGATTCATTCCTCCTATATAAAGTCTTTTTCATTCCAATCTGGTTTCTTTTGAAATTTCTTCCTTTTGAACTACATCATAAGTTATATCACTGTTTGTTAGCACTGTCAAGGGTTGAGTGCTAATATTTTCTATTTTTTTAATATAAAATCTTTTTTTATGCCTTTCTTTTTTGCCGTATTCGTATTAAAATAGATTCAATAAGGTAACTGGAGAAACCAGGAGAGGAGCGATTGATTATGGCAAAAAAAGGTTTTGGAAAGCTTGTAGTACTGGCTGCGGCAGCCGGTGCGGCGGCAGCAGGTATTTCTTACCTGAAGAAATACCATTCCTTCACCAAAGAATTGGAAAAAGATTTCCATGATTTCGAGGGGGACGAGGAAGAAGATTATTTTGAAGAAGAGGAAGAAGAAAGCGTACCGGAGCAGGAGCCAAAAACTGCCAAGAATCCGGACACTTCCCGGAAATATATCTCATTAAACGCCAGCACAGACGAACTGAAAGTAGCTGCCAAGGATATGGTAAATGCAGCCGGCAGCGTGGCTGACGCCGCAAGGAATGTAATCAAAGACGCTGCTGCTATTCTGTCGGACACCGCTTTTGAAGCTGCCTCCGCAGCCAGAGACACCGCCCAGATGGCAAAAGCCAGAGCTTCTGAAATGGCCGAAAGCGAAGAAAGTCCTGAAGAAGCTCCCGAAGATGACGTTTCCATCTCTGACGAAGATATTTTCCAGGATGAAAACGATGAGGATGTGCCGGCGGCAGAAAAGCCTGCTGGAGAAGAGCCTGCCGACCCGGATCCCATTTCCGTCACAGATCCCGATCCGGCCGGTTCCGGTGAACTCTCCCAGGAAGAGCTTTCCGATGACACCGTAAATGTAATGGATCCGGAAGACGCGCCAAAGATAGAACCGGAACCTACCACCGTAATCGAAGAAATCCAAGAATGATCTCACTCTTACAGAGCCCCGGACCGTTTTCACAGCGGCCCGGGGTTCTGTGCATCTCTCTGAAACGCAAAACATGCTGCAGTCATGCAATCCCCCACGCTTCCTTAAGACCTTTTAATCCCCGCTGGATCTCTTCTGCACTTAAACTGGCATAGCCAAGGAGTACCGTAGGCGGATAAGAATTATGTTCCGGATGAATAAAGTATCTGGACAGCCCGTAAACCCGGATACCCTTTTTCCCGGCAGCTTTTTCCAGTTCCTCCTCCGTGTACCTCCCTTTCCTGTCGGTAAGCAGCACATGAAGCCCCGCATACTCACCGCCGATGGAAAACGCCTCCTCGAAGTCCCGCAGTCCTCCAAGAAGGATATCATGCTTCCCCTTGTAGACAGCCCGCATGCGGTTTAAATGGCGCTCATAATGCCCTTCCGTCAGAAACTGATAAAGAATATTCTGATCCGGCCGGGATACCGTAGAAGAAAAAAATCCAGCCTTCTCCCGATACCCCATCATCAGCTCCTGAGGAAGCACCAGAAAACCGATCCGGATGGCCGGAGCGATGGATTTGGAAAAAGTTCCTATATAAATCACCCGTCCGTTCTGATCCATTCCCTGAAGGGCCGGTATCGGCTTTCCTTTGTAGCGGAATTCGCTGTCATAATCATCTTCAATCAGATATCTTCCCTCTTTCGCACACGCCCAGGAAAGAAGTTCCTGCCGCCTCCTTACAGACATGACCGTACCCATGGGATACTGATGAGAAGGCATCACATAAACGGTATCAGCCCCCTCTCCCATCCCGCCATCCAGTTCCGATGCCATGATACCGCTGCGGTCCATATTCACCGGCCGTACCTGATATCCCTGACTCCGGAAAACACGATATGCCTGTTTATAGGTGGGATTTTCCATGGCAATCACCCGGTCACCTCCAAGGATCAGAGAAAGGAGCATCAAAAGATACTCGCTTCCGGCTCCGATGATGATCTGGTCCGGCCGGCAGCGAACCCCACGTGCCGAATGAAGATAGCTGCCTATGGCCTGGCGGAGAGCATACTCTCCCTGGGGATCTCCATTCAAAAAAAGCGCCCTGTTGTCATCCACCAAAACATTACGGCTGATCTTTCTCCAGATCTGGAAGGGAAAACGATCCAGATCAATGCCCCGTGGGGAAAAGTCCACATCAATGCCATTTCCCTTCTCCTCCTGCTCCGGAACAAAACGGCCGGCCGGCGCCTCCTTTACTTCAACCAGTTCTTCAATCTGTGCCACGTAATACCCTCTGCAGGGCTCCGAGTCAATATATCCTTCTGAAAGAAGCTGTTCGTAGGCCATCTGTGTTGTACTGCGGCTGACCTTCAGATTCTCCGCCAGGACACGGGTAGAGGGCAGGCGGCTTCCTGCTGTCAGGTTCCCCTGGCGGATTTCCTCTTTGATAAAACGGTAGATCTGCTCATACATGGGACCTGGTCCCTTGGTGTTTAAAGGTATCATCAATTCCATTTTCTGCTCCTTCTTATGCCGGACTTTCGGAAGCTTTCGTCATGTGCAGGCGCCCTGCCGGAATGTTTTTTGTGCATTTTGTATATTTTCCTCTTTCATCATTGGATACACGTTGACATTTTTGTAAAAATATGGTATGTTTTCAATGTCATTTAAGCCTGGCGTTTCTGCATTTATCCTCTCCAGGCTAATACACCAGAAGGGAAGGTAGGAGAAAATGAACACAAAAGCAGCCTCCAACACCGAACTATTTAAGCTCAATGGCACCCCCACTTTCAGGCAGGCCTTTCCTCAGGCCATGCAGCATGTGCTGGCCATGCTGATCGGCAACATCACGCCGCCCATGCTGATTGCAAGCACATTAAGCCTCCCCGCCGAAGAGCAGATCATGCTGACTCAGGCAGCCATGATCATCGGCGGAATCACCACGCTCCTTCAGCTGTATCCGGTCTTTGGATTCGGCATGGGGCTCCCAAGCGTCATGGGCGTGGCATTCGCTTACATGCCGATTCTGACCATGATCGGTACCCAGTACGGGATCGCCGCCATCTTCGGCTCTCAGCTGGTCGCCGGCTTCGTGTCCATCTTTATCGGCATGTTCATGGGAAAAATCCGCAAATTTTTCCCGCCTATCGTAAGCGGCACGGTAGTATTAAGCATCGGCCTTTCACTTTATGAGACCGCCATCACTTACATGGGCGGCGGTTCCGCCTCTCGCGGAGCGGGAACCTTCGGCTCCGGTCAGTTCTGGATCCTGGCGCTGGTAACTCTGGCTGTTACCCTCACCTGCAGCCTGTTCGGAAAAGGCTATGTGAAAGTATCCGGTATGCTGATCGGCATCTGTGCCGGTTATATCCTGGCTCTGTTTATGGGCGATGTGGTGGATTTCTCCACCTTAAGTTCCGCAGGATTCTTTGCGGTTCCGGTTCCCTTCCATTTCGGTCTGGAATTCCATCCCGATGCCATTTTCATGATGATCCTCATGTATGTGGTCCAGGCTGTCCAGACCATTGGAGACGTATCCTCCACCACCATGGGCGGTTTCGGACGCCAGGCCACAGACCAGGAACTTGGCGGCGCCATTAAAGGGCAGAGTATCTGCGGAATGATCGGCGCATGCATCGGAGGCCTTCCCACAGATCCCTACAGCCAGAATGTAGGCCTGATCTGCACCACCAAAGTTGTTGCAAAGAGAGTATTCCTGATTGTGGGACTGGTTATGCTGGCAGCCGGCATCTGCCCCAAGTTCAGCGCACTTATGGCTACCATTCCCCAGCCGGTGCTGGGCGGAGCTACCGTCACTGTATTTGCCGCCATTACCATGTCGGGTATCCAGCTTCTCGGCGAACAGCCCTTAAACTACCGGAACAAAATGATCGTGGGCATCGCCCTGGCCATCGGTATCGGCATTGACTCCGTACCGGAGATTCTGCAGTTTGCACCTCAGCTGGTACAGAACGTTCTGGGAAGCTCCCTGATGGTATCTTTCCTGATCGTCTTTTTCTTAAACATTATCGTACCGGAAGATAACTCTCCGGAATAGTCAAAAGCGGCCGCCTTCAAAAGAAGCGGCCGCTTTTTATGCCGGATGATGCTTTTGGCATCATCCTTTTATTTCGGAAGCCTGAATGAACTCTTAAGAGACACAATTCGGTTAAATACCGGCTTTCCCGGTTTGCTGTCCCTGCAGTCTGCACAGAAATAACCGTTCCGCATAAACTGGAAGCTGTCATAGGCAGACGCTTCCGCCAAAGCCGGTTCCACATAGCAGTGAGGCAGTACGGTAAGTGAATTGGGATTTAAATTCAGAGAACCGTCCTCATTGAGCTTTCCCTTTTCCTCATCCACAATGTTCTCATACAGACGGCATTCCACTTCCTTTGCGGAAGATGCTTCTACCCAGTGAATGGTTCCTTTTACTTTCCTTCCGGTAAATCCGGAGCCGCTCTTAGTCTCCGGATCATAAGTACAATGGACCACAGTCACATTTCCGTTCTCATCCTTTTCAAATCCGGTGCAGGTTACGAAATATGCACCAAAAAGACGGACTTCATTTCCGGGGAAAAGGCGGAAATACTTCTTCGGCGGGTTCTCCATAAAGTCCTCACGCTCGATGTACAGCTCTCTTCCAAAGGGAACCTTCCGGCTTCCCAGTTCCTCGTTTTCCAGGTTATTGGGGATGTCCAGTTCTTCGGAAAGGCCCTCGGGATAATTATCGATCACAAGCTTCACCGGATCCAGAACAGCCATCATCCTGGCTTTCTTAAGCTTTAAATCTTCCCGGATGCAGTATTCCAACATAGCGTAATCCACAGAACTGTTGGCCTTTGATACACCTACCAGATCCACAAACATCTTAATGGACTCCGGAGTATAGCCTCTCCTGCGCAGAGCAGCAATGGATACCAGACGGGGATCATCCCATCCGTCTACGATTCCGTCTTCCACCAGCTTCTTAATGTAGCGCTTTCCGGTAACCACATTGGTCAGATAAAGCTTGGCAAACTCAATCTGGCGGGGCGGGTTTTCAAACTCGCATTCCCGTACGACCCAGTCATATAAAGGACGATGATCCTCAAACTCCAGGGTACAGATGGAATGGGTCACATGCTCGATGGCATCCTCAATGGGATGAGCAAAGTCATACATGGGATAGATGCACCATTCATCTCCCGTATTGTGATGGCTCATATGGGCCACCCGGTAGATAACCGGATCCCGCATATTAATATTAGGGGAAGCCATGTCAATCTTTGCCCGGAGTACCTTCTCTCCATCTTTAAACCTGCCTGCACGCATCTGGGCAAACAGTTCCAGATTCTCCTCCACAGAACGGTTCCGGTAGGGACTTTCTTTTCCTGGTGTGTTAAAGTCGCCCCGGTACTCCCGGATCTCCTCGGCAGACAGATCACAGACGAAGGCCTTTCCCTTCTTGATCAGGAAAACTGCGCATTCATACATCTGCTCAAAGTAATTGGATGCAAAGAACAGACGATCCTCAAAATCCGCTCCCAGCCACTTTACGTCAGCCATGATGGATTCCACAAATTCCGTCTTTTCCTTGGTGGGATTTGTATCGTCAAAACGCAGGTTGAATTTGCCGTTATATTTCTTTGCCAGGCCGTAATTTAACAGAATGGACTTGGCATGTCCGATATGAAGGTAGCCGTTTGGCTCCGGCGGGAAACGGGTCTGGACATGATCGTATACTCCCTCCGCCAGGTCTTTCTCAATCTCCATCTCAATAAAGTTTTTTGAGATTACTTCCTTCTCTCCGGCCTCCGGAGCCAGATTCTTTGTTTCCATAAACGTTTCCTCCATTACGTTAAAAATCATGCAGCCAGCCCCATGGAGGCTTGCTGAGCGTCCATAATGTGCTATCATAACACATTTCATTCCACAGGAAAAGGGGAATCCGAAATTTTTTCTGCTTTCCCCCGTTTTCCTTACTCTGATAGTCTGCCGCCGGATAGGCGGCGTTAATTCAGGGATGCCAAATGCGCCGCCAGACTTTTGCGGGATGGCCGGTGCGCCGCCCGCCGGCGCATGAAGGTTTATTCTTTGATCCGATTGTATTATTTGCTGCCATAATTCTGCAAGAAAAAACGGCTTTTATGTTTTATAATTAAATGTTAGCGGCTTTTTTGCCAAAGCCGAATTTTCTCTTTGCAGGAGTGTTTCTATGAAAAATCCGTATCGTTCCACTATGTATGCCTGCTTTACCGGTTATGTGGTACAGGCAATCGTCAACAATTTCATCCCTCTGCTGTTTGTAACTTTTCAGCAGAGCTACGGCATCTCCCTGTCCAGGATCACCTTTCTGATCACCTTTAATTTCGGTGTCCAGCTGGCAGTGGACCTTCTTTCTGCCGGGCTTATCGACCGGATCGGCTACCGTGCCAGCGTTCTGGCCGCCCATCTGTTCAGCGCCGCAGGACTGTTCTTTCTTGCCATCCTGCCTCAAATCCTGCCGGATCCCTTTGCGGGCCTTCTCATCTCCGTAACGGTCTATGCCATAGGCGGCGGATTGATCGAAGTGCTGATCAGCCCTATTATTGAGGCCTGTCCTTTTGACAATAAAGAAGGCATCATGAGCCTTCTTCATTCCTTTTACTGCTGGGGCCATGTAGGCGTAGTCCTTATCTCTACCTTGTTTTTTGCCTGTTTCGGCATCAATCACTGGCAGATTCTGGCTTTTTTATGGGCAGTGGTTCCTTTGGCAAATTTTTTTGCGTTCTGCCGTGCGCCCATTATCTCCCTGAAGGAAGAGCGCGGAGAAGGACTTTCCGTAAGATCCCTTCTCTCTCTGGGTACTTTTTGGATCATGGTAATCCTCATGCTCTGCGCCGGCGCCAGTGAACAGGCCGTCAGCCAGTGGGCATCCGCTTTTATGGAAAAAGGCCTGGGAATTTCCAAAGCCATAGGCGATCTGGCAGGCCCCATGACCTTCGCTGTCATGATGGGTTCTTCCCGTGCACTGTACAGCAAATTCAGTTCCCGCCTGAACCTGCAGAATGCTCTTATGATCTCCGGTCTGCTCTGCCTGACCAGCTATCTTTTGATCGCTTTCTGCAGCTGGCCTCCGGCAGGCCTGGCAGGCTGCGCTCTCTGCGGCTTTTCGGTGGGCATACTCTGGCCCGGCACATTCAGTCTGGCTTCTGCCAGAATAAACGGCGGCACAGCCATGTTTGCCTTCTTCGCCCTGGCCGGTGATCTTGGCTGTTCTCTGGGTCCCACTCTGGTAGGAAATGTTTCCAGTCTGGCCGGCGGACAGCTTCGGGCAGGAATCCTGGCGGCAATCTGCTTTCCGGCAGCCCTCATTCTGGGACTCTCTCTTTTAAAAAAAGATCCCTCCTGTGTCTCTGCCAAAGCACAATAAACATCCGGAGCCGGCTACCTGTCCTGGCTCCGGCGGGTTCTTCCCGCTTCCCACCTCATAACAAATTCAGACTCCCCGGTCTCCGGATCTGTATCCTGCTCCTGGATTACAAATCCTTCTCTCTGGTAAAACCGGACGCCTCTCTCATTCTTTTCATAGACATTAAGAGAAAGTGCCGGACGCAGAGCCTTCACATGGTTTAAAAGGTCCCGTCCGACTCCTCTTGATCTTGTCTCCCCTGCCACAAAGATTCCGGAAACATACTCTCCGTCCAGGCCGATAAAGCCTTCCACTTTTCCTTTTTCCTCAAATACATATACTTCCGCCTTCCGGACGGCTTCCCGCACCGGCTCAAACTTCATCTCCCAGTAAGCCCGGTCGATAAACCGGTGGGCCTGACTGTTTCCTTCCAGCCAGATCTTCATAACCTGCTCCAGGTCCAGTTCCCGCATATTCCGTATCATGCATTTCCTCCCCTCGGATAATCCTGCTGATTGATACTGTATTTTTTATGATGCAGAGTCAAATAAGGCTGATCCTGCGCCTTTATTTTACCATGGGGTTTTTTTTCTGTAAACATTCATGCATGCCCCCATTGAACGAAAAAAGCGAAAGTTCCGCCATCCGGCATTCCTTCCGCCTCTTTCTTCTTTGATATCTTTTCGGATTTTTACACACTCTCCCCGGCTGCAACCTCCCGCTCCAGAATATCTGTCAAAGCAGACTTGCTGCTGGTATGACAGCGTACAACTCTGGCATTGGACCGCTTCGCTTCTTCCAGCGCACAGCGCACCATTTTGTGTGACACCGTATTGGTAAACAGCACCACCAGGTCCGGACGGCCGATCTGCTTTGCCAGGCTGGCGCTCATCTGGGTAAAGACCTTTGCGCTGCACCGGTATCCTCTGCAGATTTTTTCATATTGATAGACCATCCGGTCATGTCCCCCTATAATTACTACGCTCATATCGATTCCTCCTTTAGTTAGTTAACGCTAACTATCTGTAAATGCATAATACCATAGATACCGGCATCTGCGCAATCATTATGTTGTAAATTTATTCTCAATTAGAAAAGAATAAGAGGAAAACGCTTTTTCTTGCCTCTTATTGAAAATTAAGATATAATGACTGCGAAGTAAGACAGTTACAATATCGGCAAAGGTGGTCATACATAATTATGAATAAGAAAGAAGTATCTGAAATCAAGAAGCAATTCACACCGGATAACTGCGCCATCACCCGGATCTGCTGCTGCTATGTGGACGGCGAGAAAAATAAAAAGGCGGAGACCTCTGACCCTTTCCTGTCCCTTCCGGAGGAGGAGCGTTTTAAATATTTTGAAATTTTCCGCAAGACTCTGTCAGGAACCATCGGAAAGAATCTTCTGACTATGGATTTTCCCCTGGATTCCGAAATGCCCGGCGGCGGCCAGCATTTCCTTTTAAAACTGCGTGGAAGCCATCTGGAAGACACCGAACTGCTGGAACAGTTTTATGACAAGATCATCGACACCTACGATTACGGTGAAAACTACCTGATCCTGTTAATCCATGCCATGTATGATATTCCTGGAAAGTCTTCGGATAATCTGGAGCTCTTTGACGCCTCCGACGAAGTTTTCGATTATATTCTCTGTTCCATCTGCCCGGTAAAACTTTCCAAGGCAGGGCTCTCCTATGATTCCCAGGAGAACTGCTTCCGAAACCGCCCCCGGGACTGGATTGTGGAAATGCCGGACCGTGGTTTTCTCTTCCCCGCCTTCCATGACCGGGGTACAGACCTGCACAGCTTTCTGTACTATTCCAAAAATGCGGAAGATCTCCATGAAGCTTTCGTGGAATCTCTGTCAGGATGTAACATGCCCATGACAGCAAAAGACCAGAAAGAAACCTTCAATGCCCTGATCGAAGAAACCCTTGGAGAAACCTGCGACTATCAGCTGGTGCGGAATATCCACGAACATCTGACGGATATGCTGGAAGAAAAAGCAGATGATCCGGAGCCTCTCCTTCTGGATAAGCAGCAGGTTCGCCGCCTTTTAGAGGAAAGCGGCGCCGATGAAGAAAAAATGGAAGCCTTTGATTATAACTTCGACCAGGCTGCCGGCGAAAAAACCGCTCTCCTGGTTTCCAATGTGGCAAGCACCAGAAAATTCGAAGTAAAGACACCGGTAATCACCGTTCAGGTGGATCCGGACTGTGCAGAACTGGTAGAGACCCGGATCATTGATGGGCGCCGGTGCCTTGTAATCGGGATCGATGACAACGTCCTGGTAAACGGCATCGCCGTTTCCGCCACGGAAAAAGACAGCTGACCAATGGCAGCCGGATGTTTTTACATTCTACAGGGAACGAGGGTTCCCGTGAACCGTAAAAAGAGCCGCTGCAAAAAGCACATCTATGCTTTTTGCAGCGGCTCTTTTGCAGATGATACTGACCGCTGTCTCAGAAATATTTTTTCGATCCCCAAAGATTTGCCTTCTTCAAATCCAGATACTCATTATACGCTTTCTCCAGAATCTGCTTTTCATTGGAAAATTTCAGCAGATGATAGGCCTCATAGTACTTGTAATAGCCGGAATCGACAAAATATTCCTCCCGCTGTGGTTTACTGTAGTAGCTGTCTGCCATCATCAGATACCAGTGTACGTCCTTCTCCACCACATCCTGAGGGGTATTAAATGTATACTGACTCTTTCCGATATACTTGATGATGGATGCACTCACGCCGGTCTCTTCCTTAACTTCCCGAAGTGCCGTCTCTTTATAGTCTTCTCCAGCCTCTACCGTACCTTTAGGCAAAACCCAACCTTCATATTTGTTTTTATAATTCTTATACAAAACCAGAATTTTACCGCGAAAGATAACCACACCGCCGCAGCTCGTTGCTTCAATCATTGCAATCCCTCCTGACTCACTGCCGAGAGGAATCTCTTCCCCCTGACAGTTGCTGGTGTGTCATCAACAGACTGAATTCAGTATACATCTTTTCTGAGCCAGATGCAAGATGTTCAGAAAAAACAGCAAAATATTTCCATTTATAAACCTGAATCATCTGAAAAACGTCAAAAATCTGTCTGCATTCTTCCGGCAGTTAATCCTTAAAAATCTCCGGGTGGATCTCCCGGCAGACCTTTTCCGCCGTAATGGGCAGTTCACGGATCCTGGCGCCGCAGGCGTGGTACACAGCTGAGGCAATGGCCGGCGACGGCGTATTGATTACGATCTCTCCGATGGATTTTGCGCCGAAGGGGCCGGTAGGCTCGTAGCTTGGCTCAAACTCCACCCGGATTTTTCCTACATCCAGCCGGGTAGGAATCTTATACTGCATCAGCGAATTCTCATAAACCCGTCCGGTCTTTGAGTAAGTCACATCCTCATAAAGAGCCATTCCGATTCCCTGGGCCAGTCCTCCCTCTGTCTGCACACGGGCAAGATTCGGGTTCACCACCGTTCCGCAGTCCACTGCTGCCACATAATCCAGAAGTTCCACATGGCCCGTCTCCAGGTCCACTTCCACCTCGGCCATTCCGGTCATAAAAGGCGGCGGAGACACCGGCGATGTGTGGGACTCACAGGCAGACAGCGCATCCTCGTTAAAGCTCATGGAACGGTTCCCGATCTCCTTTAAGGAAATCTCCTGGCCGGTTCCCAGATTGCGGACAAGCTTCCCGTCAAATTCCAGATCATCGGGGCTGCAGCTTAAGTACTCTGCTGCCTTCTTAAGGATCTTCTCCCGCAGAACCTGGCAGGTCTTCACCACTGCCATGCCGGTGAGATACGTGGTACTGGAGGCATAGGAACCGGAGTCATAAGGCGATAAGTCCGTATCGGTTCCATAAACAACAATATCCTCATAACTGCAGTCCATGCAGTCTGCGGCAATCTGGGCCAATATAGTGTCACATCCGGTTCCCATATCGGTACAGCCCACTGTCAGAACGTAAAAGCCATCGTCATTGATCTTCATGGAAACGCTTCCCACATCCACATTGCTGATGGAAGACCCCTGCATGGCCATGGCCACGCCTACGCCGCGGACTTTTCCATTTCCCATATCTCTGCAGGGAAATTTGTCCTTCCAGCCGATCATCTCTGCAGCTCTTGCCATACACTTATCCAAGGCACAGCTGGCGGCAGTCTCGCCGTAGTAAGCCGGCATCACATCGCCCTGGCGCACCATATTCTTTTCCCGGAGCACCACCGGATCCATGGAAAGCCGGTCAGCCAGTTCATTGACTGCACTCTCCACAGCAAAGATTCCCTGGGTAGCTCCATATCCCCGGTAAGCTCCAGCCGACATCCGGTTTGTATATACCACATCGTAAGCGAAACGGAATGCCTTCGACCGGTAAAGGGGAATGGACTTGTGGCCGGACAATCCTACGGTAGTCGGACCGTGTTCGCCGTAAGCGCCGGTATTGGACAAGGTATACACATCAATCGCCTGGATCATGCCTTCTTCATCGGCTCCCAGCCGCACCCGCACTTCCATCTCATGACGGGGAGAAGAGGCAATCAGGGATTCATAGCGGCTGTACACCATTTTCGCAGCCCGACCGGTCATCCAGGTTACCACAGCCGGGTACATTTCCATTACCGCCGTCTGCTTTGCACCGAACCCGCCTCCGATTCTGGGCTTAATGACGCGGATTTTGGATTTCGGAATATCCAGCGCATGTCCCAGGATCCGCCTTACGTGAAAGGGAACCTGGGTAGAAGATACTACGTTCAGGCGGCCGTAGGTATCCAGATAAGAATAAGCCCGGAACGTTTCCATCATGGCCTGCTGATTGGCCTTTACATGATAGGTCTCATCGATCACATGGGCACATCCCTTTAAAATGCCGTCCACATCGCCGTGCTCATCGCAGGCAGAGGCGCAGAGATTGCGGCTGTTGTCGGCTCCTACCGGCGCCAGGCTCTTCCAGTTATCCTCCGGATGGATCAGGATGTGGTTGTCCTTGGCCTCATGAAAATCTAAAATCGCCTCCAGCACCTGATATTTTACCCGGATCAGCTTCATGGCATGATCTACAGCTTCCTCTGTCTCTCCCGCCACAATGGCAGCCGGATCTCCCACAAACCGCACCCTCTGATCCAGAATCAGACGGTCATAAGGGCTGGGTTCCGGATAAGTCTGTCCCGCCAGCGTAAAGCGTTTCTGGGGCACATCTTTCCAGGTAATAATACATTCGATTCCCGGCACTTTTTCTGCCGCAGAAATATCAATATCCTGAATCAGCGCATGCGCATGGGGACTGCGCAGTACCTTTACCACCAGACAGTTTTCCGGTGCAATGTCATCGGTATAAACCGGCTTTCCTGTTACCAGCGCCATGGCATCCTTCTTGATGACCCCGGCCCCTACCAGTTTTCCGCCATGCTCTTCAACGGCTCTCTGATTAAACTTCTGTTCTTCTTCATTTCCCTTTACCGGCCCATTGAAGCGTCTTCCTGTCCGCATCTTCTCTCCCCCTTTCGGTTCAGGTATTTTTCTACTGCCCGCAGCTGGGACATATAACCGCTGCAGCGGCACAGATTTCCTGCCAGATATTCCTTAATTTCCTCCTCGCCGGGATTAACCAGTTCCCGCTCCATAGCAATAACGTTCATTAAAAATCCCGGACTGCAGTATCCGCACTGCTCGCCGCCTTCCTGGGCCAGGAAACGGCCGGCTTCTTCTGCCTCTTCCTGAAGTCCTTCCAGGGTAGTAACGTTCTTTCCCTGAACCCTGGCAGCCAGAACCGAACAGGAAAGTACCGGTTTTCCCTCTACCATCACGGTACAGAGACCGCAGTTGGCCGTCCCGCATCCTCTCTTTACGCTGAAGCATCCCAGGCTCCGCACCAGATCCAAAAGGAGGGTATCCGCCTGAATCTCCGTCCGGACCATTTTTCCATTTAACTGAAATTCCAGTGTCATCTATCTGTACTCTCCTCCCCTGTTTCAATCTGCCTGATCAGGCGGCCTGTCAGCACCTTCGCCAGATATGCGCGGTAAGCGCCGCTGCCGGTCAGATTCGTTCCGTAATGAAACGCCGATGCAGCAGCCTCTGCCAGAGCCTCCGCAGCAGAATTATTTTTATCTGGGGAAATTCCGCAGACCGCCGTCCAGCAGACTCCCTTCTCCCCCAGGATTTTGCGTTCAATCTGTCCGGCCTTAATCCGCAGGGAAACCTGCTCTGCCCTTCCAGGCCTTGCGCCTACAGCAAACTGCCATCCCCACAAGGTCTTTGCGCCGCAGCAGGCAAGAAGCGGGAAATCGGTGCTGCTGCGTCTCTCAGAAAGGTAAGCGGCCTTTCGATGATCTTTCTTTACGTAAACATACATCAGAATGTCCCGCTCCGTAACCTTCGGCGTCCTGGCTGCAAATTCCGCCAGAGGCACACGCCCGCCCTGGTACAGTTCCACTTCTGTATCCAGCGCCATAAGGGCCGTCAGGATATCAGAAAATCCGAAACGTCCGTAAACGCTTCCTCCTACAGTAGCTCCATTCCGGAACTGCACGCCCACAATATGGCGGGTACACTCCCGGAAAATTCCGTTAAACTCCTTATTCAGCCCTTCATGGGTCTCCAGCATACGCAAAGTAACCATTGCGCCGATCTGGAATTCTTTTTCATCCTCTCGGATCTGGTCCAGCCCCAAATCCGAAAGATCTACAATGGTCTGCTTCCGGACGTTTTCCATTTTCAGCCACATCATCCCCCCAACGGTTACGCTGGACCGCTTCTGACACAGGCGGTACGCCTCTTCAAGGCTGGCTGGCTTTACATACTCTTTGGCCTGAAACATAAAATCTCCTCTCTTGTACATTTATCTCAACAGGTACTGATCAAACATCTGCCTGGCAATAGGCGCCGCCGCTCTTCCGCCGGAACCGCCCTCCTCCACGATCACTGTCACTGCGATCTGCGGATCCTCTGCCGGCGCATAGCCGGTAAACCACGCATGGGTTTCCTTTCCTGTCTCAAACTCGGCAGATCCGGTCTTCCCGGCTGCCTGATAGGATGCGTCCCGAAGAGCGGATCCGGTTCCCTCCGTCACCACAAGGGTCATCAGATCATTCAGCTTCGCGGCCTCATCTGCCGTCATGAGACTTCCGTATGCCTCCGGAAGAAACTTCTTTACTTCCTCACCGGCTGCGCTCTGCACCCGGTCCAGCACGTACGGCTTCATTAACGTCCCCCCGTTGGCGATGGAAGATGTAATCATGGCAATGTGCATGGGAGAAACCTGGGTGGTTCCCTGTCCGATGGATGTCTGCAGGATCTCCCACTCATCGGATTCCCCGGTCATATTGTAGGTGCTTCTTGAATAGGACATGCCAAGGGGCAGATCCGAATTAAAAAGAAGACGCCCGGCCAGAGAATACATTCTGTCCCGGTTAAGATTTAATCCCAGATTTGCAAATGCCCCGTTGCAGGAATTTGCAAATGCCTGAGCCAGGTTCTGGCTCCCATGAGCCGTACCATGGTAACACCGTATGGAATAATCATCGATATAAAAGATACCGCTGCAGTCAAACATATAATCCAGATAATTGTCCGGATACTCTTCTATGGCCTCCAGCGCCGTCACGATCTTAAAAACAGATCCCGGCGGATACAGCCCCTGGGTGGCCCGGTTTAAAAGCTGGCCCTCGGTATTCTCGCTGCTGGACAGCCCCGGCCAGGCGGCATCAAGGCTGGCCGGATTCGGATCGTAATCTGGTTTGGATACCATGGCAAGAATCTTACCCGTATCCGGTTCCAGAGCAATGACCGCTCCCTTCCGGTCTCCCAAAGCCGCATATGCAGTCTGCTGAAGTCCCACATCCAGTGTGGTGACAATATCATCTCCCAGATTTTTCTGATCGGAAATCTCATTTACAATCTGTTCCAGAAGGTTCACATGGGAATTTAAAAGGTAAAAATTGCCCTGGCTCTCCAGCCCGGTCTTTCCCTTGGTGGAATGGCCCACCACATGGGCAAAAAGACTGCCAAAGGGATAAACTCTGGTCTCCGTCCCGTCTTCTGCCGCCTGCGTCTCCGCCAGGCTCTGACCATCGCTGCTTAAAATCCGCCCGCGGAGAATCCGGTCGGAAAAGCTGTCCAGCCTGGCATTGTATGAATTATTGATCACATCCTCGCTTTCCACCTGAAGGAAATAGACAAAATATGCGATCATTCCAAGGAAAATCGCAAGGATGGCATAAGTGATGATCATGATGTTCCGATTTGCATTTGGATTCGGATCAGCCTTCTTCATTGGATTCCTCTTCATTTCGTTTTAAAATATACAGTCCCTGTATCACATTAAACAGCAGGAAGGTGCTTAAGATCGAACTTCCGCCGTAGCTGACAAAGGGAAGGGTGATGCCGGTGGAAGGGATAAATTTGGTAACACCCCCTACATTCAGCAGCACCTGAACAATATACACCACTCCAAGCCCGAAAGCAATCAATTTAAAGAAAATGGCCTGAAGCTTCCCGGCAATCATCATAAACTGAAGAAAACAGCCTATGCAGATCAGCAATACACAAAGTGCAAAAATGGCTCCCAGTTCCTCAGAGATTGCCGCAAAAATAAAATCTTTTTCTACTACCGGGATCCGATAAGGCATGCCCTGATACAGCCCCATGCCAAACCATCCGCCCGTCCCCATGGCAAAAAGAGACTGGGTAATCTGGTACCCCTTATCATCGATATATGGCCACGGATTCAGCCAGGCAGCCACCCGGTTCTGTACATGAGGAAACAACGTCCAGGCCACCCAGGCCGCTCCTGCCCCTGCCGCCAGACCGCCTCCCAGATAAATCCAGTTTGATGTGGCAATAAACAGCATAAATACATAAGTCAAAAACAGCAAAAGGGCGCTTCCCAGGTCTGTGGACGCCACCAGAATCAGCACATGTGCCGCAGCCACTGCCGTGGCAATCACCACACTCTTAAAATCCGCAGCCCGATAGAACATGGCCGCCACAAAAAAGACAAAAGTCAGCTTCACAAATTCGGAAGGCTGAAAAGAAAAACCTCCGATCTCCAGAGAAAGCTGTGCCCCGTAAGTTGTGCTTCCCACCAGAGAAACAGCCAGAAGAAGGACAAGTCCCGCTCCCGCATAAATCCAGGTCCCGCGGCTTAACTGCCACACTCGCTCCATAATATAAGGTACGATCCAGGTAACCAGCGCCGATACCGCCACAATGATAAACTGGCGGACCGCCCGGTCAAAAGAAAGCCGAGTCAGCATGATAAAACCGACTGACAGCAGCATACAGGCATTATTTACCAGAAGGCGGGATACATTCCGGTAAAACAGCCGGTACAGGTAAATGTAAGCCAGAAAAAAAACCACCTGAGCCAGATAAAAAGCCACTACACGCAAATCTTCCGTCTTCAGATAAATGATCAGGTAAGCCAGAAGATGGTTCAGAAACATGGCCTGATTCTGCCTTGCACACATGATCTGTCTGCGCTCCTCATCTTTAAAAGAGAAATAGCGGAAATTAAACAGCGTATAGCAGGCTGCCAGCAAGATCATCAGGTATTTTGATGTTTCAACGATAAGATTGGTCATAAATTTCCTCTATTCTACGCCCCGCTTCATATGGCCTCTGGTATAATCGGTAAAAGGCAGCTCCGCCTTCCTTCCATACAGAAAGCCATCGGCAAATGCTTTCAGGCACCGTGCCGTTTCTCTGGGGGACTCAGTGGTAAATTGAAGGCGGAGGGCTCCCGGCATCAGACCCTTTACCTGATCTTCCATGCCCAAAAGGGAAAGGGGGCTGGCATTGTAAATGGTATTATAGCAAAATGTACAGTGATTTTTCACAGCCATCTGTTTCCCGGTCCGGTCCTTCAGGTAAAGGATCTCCCGCCTGCGGCTGCAGCCTTCCATGGTCTTACGGATACACTGAGCCGACACCATCATAGGAAGGTTTCCATAAATCATAATCTCCTGTCCTGCTGCACCCCTGGCCTTCAGTTCCCGGACCGTCAGCTCTGCCGGCATTACCGTCCGGACAGCGCCTTCCTTTTCCATCACTTCAAGAGACTGATGATTCCAGGTATACAAAGATGCGTCAAATATCATTGGAAGCTTCTCTGCCAGTCCCTGCTCCTTTATCCATCCCACTTCCTCCAGGCTGCGGACCACAACACCGTCAAAACCGGCTTCTTCCAGCTCATCCCGGCAAATCTCAAAGTATTCTTCCGCTTCCTGCCGGAATATATGCGGCATCATAAGAAAACACTGTTTTCCCGCCTTTTTGCAGGCTTTGACCGTCTCCTTCCAGTATTCGGCATGAAAACCGTCAGCATCTGCATAAACCGCATCGACCTCTTTGCATCCAAGGACCGGCTCCAGCTGTTCCTGCTCTTCTAAAGACGCCACAAAAAGCGGCCGCGATCCCACCCGGTCTGATGCCGGTACAGCTTCAGTCTTATATTCTTTTTGGGCTCCGCGGTCTTTTCCGGTCTCCGGAGTTTTTCTGACTTCCGGTCTGATGCCGTCCTCCCCATCTTCTTTTGCCGGCCGGCGGCATTCAGAAAGAAGGGCCTGTTCCAGGGCTTCAAGGCCCTTTCGGCGCAGTTCATTTAAAGACTGCAGCGGAAGGAACACATTTCCTTCTGCCTGCACATCCAGTTCCTGAAAATAAAACTGCGTATTCCCCGTCTTTTCCAGCTGTTTTATGATCTTTTCCCTTGTCATGGGCTGCTTTACTGCTTCCTGAACCAAAGCGCCTTCTGCGTGGACAGACACTGCGGCCCCGTCCATGCCTTCTGCTTCCAGAAAAAGTCCCGCCGGCTGACCGGTTTTAAACCACCCGTAACCTTTTATGGGCTTCTGAATCGGTGTGTTTACGTAAGTTTCATCCAGATACGTAAAAAGCATGGAATTGCTCTCCCGAAAAGACGGCTTTTCCTTTAAAACAACCATATCCCGGCCGTTGTGTTCTTTATAATATCCTTCCGTAAGACCGCCCCGGTCAAATAAGTCCAGCAAAATCTTCCGGTCTGCCGGGCTGACCTTCCAGCCCCGGCCTCCGTTCTTTAAATACCGGTCCACATATTTCCGATAGACAGCCACCACGCCGGCCGTATAACGGGGACTCTTCATCCGTCCCTCAATTTTCAGCGAATAAACGCCTGCCTCTAAAATCTCCGGCAGCAGATCCAGTGTACACAAATCCTTCAGGCTGAGTACGTACCGCTCATTTTTGGAATTCAGCGTCCTGCCGCCCCGTTTCACCTCAAAGGGCAGACGGCAGGTCTGTGCACAGCGGCCCCGGTTCCCGCTTCTGCCGCCGATCAGGCTGCTCATCAGACACTGGCCGGAATAACAGTAGCAGAGGGCTCCATGCACAAAACTTTCTATCTCGATATCAACCTGCTCATGGATCTTCCGGATCTCTTCCAGGGAAAGTTCTCTGGCAGTTACGATCCGGCTGGCGCCCATGTCCTTCAGTATTTTGGCCCCGTGAGGACCGGTTATGGTCATCTGGGTACTGGCATGAATGGGAAGATCCGGGAAATGCTCACGGATAAAGGCAAGGGCTCCCAGATCCTGCACGATCACACTGTCCAATCCCGCCTCATAAAAAGGCTTCAGATAATCATACAATTCCTCCAGTTCCTGCTCTTTAAACAGCGTATTCACGGTCAGATACAGTCTCCGGCCGTGCAGATGGACGTAATCAATGGCCCTGCACAAAGTCTCCTGGTCCAGATTATCAGCAAACGCCCGGGCGCCGAACCGGGTGCCTCCGATATACACGGCATCTGCCCCGGCGGAAACTGCCGCTGTCATACTTTCATAAGAGCCGGCCGGAGCCAGCACTTCTACTGGTTTTCTGTTCATCATCGCACTCTCTCATTTCTGTTGGTTCTGCCGGAAAAAAGCTGCCGCAGAAACCTCTGCCGCAGCCCCCCTTATTTCTTTTTGTTCTGATGTCCGCGGTTCTGCAGATGGTTCTGCCTCTGCATGGCACGGCTCTTAAGAAGCTGCTCTGTAGCGACTCTGGCTGCCGCCAGCGCCTTCTGCTTCTCCTCTTCTTCTTTCGCTCTGCGGGCCCTCTCCTCTGCCTCTTTATCCGGCAGATTCTCTGAGGTCTGCAGTTCCGATGCCGGCAATGGCACGGACTCCTCTTCCGGCTCTGCTTCCGCTGGCACTGCAGTTTCTTCTGCTTCCGGCTCCGCTTCCGCTGCAGCTTCTTCTGCTTCCGGCTCCGCTTCCGCCGCAGCTTCTTCTGCTTCCGCTTTCTCTTCTGCCGGCGCCACAGATCTTTCTGCCTCCGCCATATCTTCGGACGGCCTGCTCTCCGCAAGGTCCGGCTGAATGCTCAATGCTGCTTCCGTAAGGTCCAGCTGAACATGCAAAGCTGCTTCTGTCTCAACTACCCTCTCATCCTGCGTATCGTCTGCCAGGTGTCTCCTGTCATCCTCCTGATCACCGGACGGGGCTTCTGCCGTTCGGATACGGTTGGCGGAACCGGCTGTACTCCTCCGAACCCGCCTGGCAATTCCGCCGCTCTCGTCCAAAGCTTCTGCTTCCCTGGCGCGAAGTTCCTCTTCCCTGCGGGACACTCCCGCCAGAGCCGCCCGCTCCAGCGCATCCTCCAGCTCTTTAATCCGGTTCTGGGCTGTCTCCAGCTTCATCTGCGCATTAATCAGCTCATGCTTGATTCCGTAAATGTCTCTCTCGGTCTCCTCATTCTGCCGTCTCAGCATGTCTGCCTCTTCCCGGGCCTTAAAATAATCATCTGCCATATTAATCTCCAGCATGACCAGCTGATAATCTTCTTTCTGTTTTAAGAAGCCAGGCTGTCTGCGGAGTTCTCCAAGCTTGTGATTTACGTACGCCGCCACCTGCTGAAAATAGCTGGCTTCCTCGACGCCGCCTAATGTATATATCTTTCCATCAATCAGTACTTCTGCATAATTTTTCTTCAAATCCACGGTTCTCTCTCCTCGCTGTGAAACGGCTTTCCTGGTTACTGCTTCACCTTTTGAGTATACCATGATTTCCATGCCGGCGAAAGCCTTTCCTTGGGGAAATTTTCATTTCCCGGAGATTTTTTGCTGATTTTCTGCCTGTTCCTCCCTGTGCTGCATGCCATGGCAGGACGGCGGGAATACTGCAGGCAGCCGTATTTTACTGGTCTCCGTAAACGATCCCCAGATGACGGTATGCGGCTTCTGTGGCCACCCGTCCTCTTGGCGTGCGGTTCAGGAGTCCGTTCATCAGAAGATACGGCTCGTAAACATCCTCCAGAGTTCCTGCATCCTCTCCCAGGGCTGCCGCCAGGGTATCCAGCCCCACGGGACCACCGGAAAATTTCTGGATCATCGTCAGAAGGATATTCCGGTCATTCTGGTCCAGGCCAAGCTTGTCCACATCCAGAATATCCAGAGCAAAATCCGCCACCTCCCGTGTGATTATCCCCTGATACTTAACCTGGGCAAAATCCCGTACACGCTTTAACAGGCGGTTTGCCAGGCGGGGGGTACCTCTGGAGCGCTTGGCAATCTCAGCCGCACCTTCCGGTTCAATCTCCACATTCAGCACGCCTGCAGAGCGGATGATGATGGTCTCCAGTTCCTTTGGCGTATAAAATTCCAGCTTCTGCACCACCCCGAACCGGTCCCGCAGCGGTGCGGTAAGAAGACCGGCCCTGGTGGTAGCGCCTACCAGAGTGAATTTTGGCAGCTCCAGGCGGATAGACCTGGCTGAGGAATCTTTTCCCAGCATAATATCAATGGCATAATCCTCCATGGCAGGATAAAGGACTTCCTCCACCTGACGGTTCAGCCGGTGGATCTCGTCCACAAAGAGCACATCTCCTTCCTGGAGATTATTTAAAATTGCCGCCATCTCTCCCGGCTTTTCGATGGCCGGTCCGGATGTGACCTTCATATTCACACCCATCTCATTGGCAATGATTCCGGAAAGGGTAGTCTTTCCCAGTCCCGGCGGACCGTAAAAAAGCACATGGTCCAGAGGCTCCCCCCTGGATTTGGCCGCGTCAATATACACTTTTAAGTTGGATTTGATTTTCTCCTGACCGATGTAATCTTCCAGCATCTGGGGCCGGAGGCTGCTTTCCATCTTCTGCTCCTCCGGAATCACATCCGTCGTAATGATTCGTCGTTCCATATCTGTCCCCGTTTTCTGCCCGGCTTGTTCCAGGCTTAAAAGTTCCTTTTTTCCATCTCTTTAAACCCTTTTATCCTCAGGGATGCCGCCAGCTTTGCACATCATGCTTTCGCCGTCACAAAAATGACAGATGCTTTAAAGAAGCTTTCAGTACATCTTCTGCCATCATGCCTTCCTGCAGAGAAACCTTCTTCACGGCCCGGGATGCCTCCATGCTGGTATATCCTAAAGCAACCAAAGCCTCCACCGCCTCCCTGGCCGCTCCTGCAAGACCGTAAGCGGATGCGGCGCTGTCCTTCTGCTCCATCTCTCCTCCGGCCTTAAGCCAGTTCTCTGTCACCTGATCCATGGAAACCTTATCCTTCAGATCCAGGATGATTCTCTGGGCAGTCTTGGTGCCTACGCCGGGAGCCCTGGAGATCGCCTTTGCATCTCCGGACACAATGGCCATCCGAAGATCATCGGGCCTCATGGCCGATAAAATTCCCAGAGCGGCCTTGGGTCCAATGCCGTTTACCCCCAGAAGCTGACGGAACATCTGCCGGTCCTGTACATGCAGAAATCCGTACAGGTTCATGCCATCCTCCCGCACCTGAAAATATGTATACATCTTAACCTCTTCTCCCAGGGATGGGAGCTGTTCCAGCACGGACAGCGGCACCCGTATCTCCAGTCCCACTCCCCCGGCCTCTATGACCACGCTGTCTTCCTCTACGGCCGCCAAAGGGCCTCTGACAAATGAAATCATCTTTTTCTCCTCTGCTGAATCATTACGAAACATCATAACACAGACCGGACCGCTTTACAATACCGGTTCGAACAAATATTCTGGTCAGCGGATCTCTCCATTGACGGCAGCCCGCCTTTCCGGCTATAATGGCAAAAGCAGTTATAACAGCCATCCGGCGGCAGACTTTCACAGTATACTTCCAGAAAGGAGTCAGTCCTCTATGATCACCATCCAGCACCCGGTTTCTTTTTCCGCCGATTATCCCCTCAAACGCCTGGGGCCGGCAGATAATCTTCTTTTCTTTGATATCGAAACCACCGGCTTTTCACCGGCCAGTTCAAGCCTCTATCTGATCGGCTGTATTTTTTATGACAGCAGCGCTGCCTGCTGGACCCTGATCCAGTGGTTTGCCGACAGCCCCGAAGCGGAACCGGAGTGTCTGGAGGCCTTTTTTTCTATGACCAGGGAAAAGACCGTTCTGGTTCATTTTAACGGCGATACCTTCGATCTGCCCTATCTTGCAGGACGGGCCCGCCATTACGGCATCCCTTTCGATCTTTCCCACACTGAAAGCATCGATATCTTTCGGCGGATCCGCCCCTGCCGAAAGCTTCTTGGTATGGACTCCATGAAGCTTTCTGCAGTGGAGCAGTTTCTGGGGATTTCCAGGGAAGACCGGTATACCGGAGGGCAGCTGATTCAGGTATACACAGATTATTTAACGAGTCAAAGTCCCGCCCGCCTTCATCTTCTGCTTCTTCACAATGAAGACGACTTAAAGGGGATGGCCGCCATCCTTCCTGTCTTAAGCTATCCGGACATGCTGCGTGACGGAGGCACATTTTCCGAAAGCAGGCTTCTTTCTCCGGAAGAAACGGAATCTTTCGGCGAAAGCCCGGTCCTTCAAATGGATTTTACCGGATCCTGGCATCTTCCGGTTCCCTTATCCCATACGGTCTCCGGGACAAAGCTTTCTTTCCGGGATTCCTCCATCCGGTGCCTGATCCCGCTGTACCGGGGATGCCTGAAATATTTCTTTCCGGATTATGAAAATTATTATTATCTTCCGGCAGAAGATATGGCCGTCCACAAAAGCGTCGGCACCTATGTGGCCAAAAGCGCCAGGAAAAAAGCCACCGCAAGAACCTGCTATACAAAAAAGGAAGGACTTTTCATCCCTCAGCCCAAGCGCATCTGGGAACCGGAATTCCGTGAAGAATACGGCAGCCCCGTAAGCTACGCTGCCTGGACGCCGGAGCTTTTATCAGATCCGGAGAAAGCTTCCGATTATCTGAAGCTTCTTCTGGAACAGATCTGACC
>PPYE01090615.1_pt1 | contig 32152 bp, 32 predicted proteins | sample 1559881 | NCBI WGS metagenome assembly PPYE01 (sample SAMN08240022, study PRJNA423297) | Human gut metagenome, whole genome shotgun sequencing project.
TTATTCGTTTTACCAAAATTCCGTCTTCATGTACAATAACGAAATCCCATTTCCGGATATGCAATTTAGACTCTGCCCATAGATATGGAGCTATTTCTCTACAAAGAAGTCTGTCTCCTTCAAGGTAACTCTCTTCAGTTCCATCATTCATACTATCTCCTCTGACTTCAAAAGCTACATAATTGCCTTTGGCTTCATGGTCAATAATGAATGGTATAGTAGGTAATGTCGCTATATATGCAGCATCTTGAAATCCGCATAAATAGCCTGCTTGTGCGTATTGATTCACTAATGGTACGTTTATAATATAGTTTTGGTTTATTGGAACTGCTTCGTTTGTATTGTTATTTGCGATAATATCGCTATTATTCGTACTGATAAAGTATTCAGAAACTTTATCCATGCCAAATGCTTCTATAATATTATTAGATAACTCCTCTGTAAGAGGCTTTTTACCACTTTCTATTTCTGACAAATAGGCTTGTTTGATACCAATTTTTTCACCAAAATCCTTTTGCCTAAGTTTCAGAGACTTCCTTAAACTTGCGATATTAATCTTGTTCATAATGTTAAATATTGTCAATATAGCAATATTTTATTGCGATATTTAGCGATATATTGCAATAAGATAGTATATTTGCATCATCAATCATTCAATCACGATACAAAGATAGAAAAAAGGTTGATAGGATAAAATAGTACATACATATTAAAATACACGATTATGAGCACAACATTTAAAAATCAGATGAAAGAGGTTATGTCAATGGCATGGCGATTCTTTAAAGTGACAGGTGAAAATTTTGCAGATTGCTTAAAAAAAGCATGGCAAGTTTACAAGTTAGCTAAAGAGATGAAGAAAAGAACGGTTCAGTTCTTTTATCAGAAAGTTTCAGGCGAAGTACGTCAAGCCTTTGGCACGATGAAAGAAGAAGAAATTCATGATAAAATAAAAGGTACCGGTTCTCGAAAGAATAATGACCTCTTCAATTATTGGGATACCGAAGTTGGCGGATGGCGCTCATTCAAGAAGTTTAACCTTATAAAAATAGTATAACCATGACACGATACGAATTAGAACAGGGCTTAAACGCCCTTTACAGAGACTTAGATAATGTTCAGAATATGGACGAAGCAACAGCCCGTAGAGTTTACAACGTAGATTGCAAGGCTGATATTATCGAAGTGATACAAGAAGAAATAGAGACTTACCAAGCAATTTTAGGGCTTGGCACTAAAGAAGATGATGGTATGGATTACGATGCCCTCTGTATGGTTCAAGGATTGAGCCGATACGCATAATACACGATTATACAATGCCCGTCCGGTCTCGATACCGGGTGCAATCCGTAGAAGGTATGGCGGGCGCAATATATAACGGATTTTTCGTCCGTGCGCATAATGGCAAGCCTTCGGGCACATAGCAGACAGCGAAGTTAATCGGCTACAGGCAGTAACCACCGACACGTTCACAAGGTTCTAAACGAAAGATTCAAGTTGTAAGTATGACTTTTAAATTTTCTTTCAGTAGAAATTCAACGATATATTGCCCGTCTAGTCTCGATTCTGGGTACAACTGTCTAAAAGGTTGGCGGGCACAAATTTAAAATTATACGATTATGTCACATTATTATTCAAAAGTAGATGCAGATAGTTTATTATCGCTAGTGAATGCATCTGATTGTGTTGATTATTTCGATACATCTAGTTTAGTTTCTGAAATGGACGAAACAGAAGTTCTAAATCAGATAAGCGAAGATACTATAATTAGTTATCTCGAAGATAAAGGGTTTAAAATCGAAAAGGAGGATTGAATATGAAATTAATTCAGTTCGTTTTATCTATACTTTTAGCTTTGTGTGCTATTGGTATGCTATACGGGGCAATAACGGCATATAGTCCGATGAAATTAATGTCTATTGTTATAATGGGTATTATATGTATCGGTTCTTTCGCCTTTGTCAGAATAGCCTATACGGAATTACATGAATAGGATCGTATTCGAGTAAAGAAACTTGCAAATCTTTGAAAAATTTTCAAGGATTGGCGTAAAATAGAATAGAAATCCGCAAAAAGGTAGACCGATAATCCGGCATAAGGTTCCTGCAATAAGTCAGTACTGTGAGTAAGGGAAACCAGCCGGGCGGATTCTGAAAAATATAGTAGTTTTATCGTGTTTTATTTTGTGTTTGTGTTGTACGGGTGCGCGGTCTGTGAAGATAGCGCATCTTTTTATTTGAAGGAATGGCGAAAGAGGCAGACGCGCTACTCAACAATAGGGAATGTCAGCCCTTAGATGTAGTGAGCATGACAACCGGTATCCGGGAACAAAGTAGCTCGTGAGAGTGAATGTTTATCAATAAAAGAACAAGAATATCAAAGTCCACATTAGAGCGCTAGTGTGGCAAACATGGATAAGTGGCGGAATTGGAAGACGCACGGAACGTATGCCGGGACTCTCGCTTATTAGCAGTAAAGCTCATCCTCGTTCGAATCGAGGCTTATCCACAATCACTAATTAAAAAAACAGCTTATGGAAAAAGTAAGTAACAAAGAAAAAATGAAAACTATGAAGAAAGGAGCAACAATCAAGTTGCCAATATCTTCATTAGAGACAATTCGTAACAATGTATCCCTTTTGAACGCCAAACATTACAATGAAGGCAAGAAATGGAAGTCTGAATCATTCAAAGAAAAAGGCATTGTTATAGTTACCAGAACATCGTAACCAATCAACTTACACGATTATGGAAAGAGTATTAACAGAACTTACACCTGAATGTGAGGTTACAGCACGAATGTACGCACAGGGGTATGAGAAGAAGGAAATAGCTTCGATGAAATGCAGGGTTTATCGTTTAAAAGTTGCTCAACTGATAAACTTTTACTATCTTTGCTACATGAACAGAAAGATAATAGCATACGAAAACTACTATAAAGACTTTTTCGACACCTTGAACAAGGGTGCTCAAGAAAAGGTATTATACGGTTTACTCATGTTAAAGACCGTAGACAGGCTATCTGCTAAATATGTGAAGTCTATTAAAGACGGTCTGTTTGAGTTAAGAATTGAGTGGCAAAGTAATATTTATCGGATTTTCTTCTGTTTTGATGAAGGACAAATTGTTATATTATTCAATGGTTTTCAGAAGAAAACACAGAAAACGCCCGATAAAGAAATAGATAAAGCATTAAAATTAAAGAAAGAATATTATGAGCGAAAAAGAACTAAAAATGTTTGATGTCGATGCGCAATTAGATGCCGCATTCGGCAAAGAAGGAACTCCGGAGCGTAAAGCTGCTGAGGATAGAGCTAATGCTTTCTTTACAGGTCAACTAATTGAGGAAGCCAGAAAGAAAGCTAATATGACACAGGCGGAACTTGCTGCAAAGATAGGAACTAATAAATCTTATATTTCCCGTGTTGAAACAGGAAGAACGGAACCTAAAGTTTCTACTTTTTACCGTATCGCTTCCGCATTGGGATTGAATGTTGAATTGACTCCTGCTATGTGATGTCTAAGATAGAAAATGAGGTAGAACATGATGCAATCTGTCAAAGGGTAGAAGAGCTTCTTCCTATGACAGATGATGACACTCCATTGACTGATCCTAGATTGATTGAATTAAATATTCTATCTGAGTTGGTTGTTGAGTATGAGGATGAACATTATCCAATCAAGACTCCTTCTTTGGTTGATGTTATTAAGTTACGCATGTATGAGATGGGAATAAATCAAGCAAAACTATCTGAATTACTTGGTGTAAGTCCATCACGTATCAGTGATTATCTTACTGGTAGGAGTGAACCTACGTTGAAGGTGGCTCGTGATTTGAGCTTGAAGTTGAATATTGATGCTAATATAGTGTTGGGAGTATAATATTTACTCTGACTTTTTTAGGCTTGCAGTTATTCTGTGAGCCTTTTTTATGCCATTATCAAACCTTCTCTTTATTGTTCGTTATCACCTATCTAATAATTTCCTTTCCATCTACTTACTTCCTATTTTTATACCGTATTCACAACAACAGGATCATTGTTGTGAATGGAGAGTCTAAATATTTACTAATCATCTGTATTGGTGGTATTTTTACTCTCACAAATTGAATTTCAAATTTTAATTCATACGGTATGACAATTTTAGAACAAATCTTAGCAGGCCTTCAAACCAAGTTTTCTGGGGTGGATGCTGCTATTCTCACCCGAATTGCCACTAAAAAGGCAGAGGGTGTAACGGACGCAAGCCAAGTACCTACCATTGTGGGGGGAATTAGCTTTTCGGACGTGCTAACAAATTATGGTGATTTCCGTGCCGGGGATGCTACTTTCAAGTCAGTTCAGAACTACGAGAAGAAGCATAACCTTAAAGACGGTAAGCCAATCGAGAATCCGAATCCTAACCCGAATCCTAATCCGGATCAGCCAGACATGGCAACCATTATCGCCAATGCGGTAAGTGCAGCCGTGAAACCACTCTCTGACAAACTTTCCCAGTTTGAAACAGAGAAGACACAGGCTACCCGACAAGAGCAGGTAATGGCTAAGGCAAAGGAGTACGGTATTCCCGAAACATTCGCAAAGCGTTACGCTATTCCCGATGATGCAGACTTAGATACTTACTTCAAGGATGCAAAGCAGGAATTAGCCAATATCGGCTTTAGCGGTGCAACCCCTCCCGAATCAGCGGAAGTGAAGATTGAGAAAGAAAGTACCGAGATTGCTAAATTGATCAATAAAGGTACAGAAGAGATTGTAGAACAAAACAAGAAGTAAAAATGGGTGCAGGATTTACTTACAATTTAACTCCAGAGGAAGAGAAAGTCGAAAGATACGATGTTTCCTCAGGTGTTCGTCGCAGGGGTGTTTACATCCTTGATACGACAAATTTGAATGTAGGCGATTATCTACCTTCGTTTGCTCCAATAGCTGCCGACTTGGTTCATAAAACATGTCGGGTAGTTAGGAACGTAAAGGTGGTAGAGGCAGCGTTGGCAAACGCAACCGCAATTAAGATCGCTAAAGGTGCTTTCCCTTATGTAGGGATGTTAATTTCTGACGGTAATAAGTCAGCAGAAATTACGGCTATCAGCCGGGCTAACGCCTCATACGACCTGTTAACCGTTTCTTTAGGGAATGCGGTGTCTGTCGGTCAGGTATTGTTTGAGGGAAGTGATGATACAGCAGGTGTTAATGGTGTTTACACCTTGACCATCGGAACCAACCCTACCGCAGGTGATAAGATCACTATAAACGGTATTGAGTTTGAATTTGCAGCCGCTCCCGGTGAAGGTAACGTAGTTATAGGTGCAACCGCATCTGCTACAGCGTCTAACCTTGATAGTGTGTTGGAACAATATGCAGAGATTGCAGGCGTTTTTGCTCTGTCGTATAAGGGGGCAAAGGTTGTTTTCACTCAAAAGGTTGCCGGTACAGGCGAGGTGGAAATAGTTGCTACACCTGTTCCTAGTACAGGAACATTAGCGGCTACACTAGTGGAAACTACCGAAGGAGTTGCTCAGGTAAATGCCTCACAGGTTTATGTGGCTAATTCAGCTCTGTATGGCAGGACTAAGGTAGAGAACGGTATCAATCAGGTTGCTCTTCTTATGAGAGCATTTGAGATTGAGCCTGAAAAATTGGTTATTCCTTTCTCTGAAAAAGACAAAGCGAATTTACCGCATTTCCAATTTAACGAATAAGGAGGTAGGATATGATGCTAACTATTGAAACCCTATTTAATGATCCCAACATTGTTGGTGCAGTCATTAATCGTGTTAACCAGACACGTAAAGATGCTATATACTGGCAGCAATACCTGACCTTCCGTAGAACAACTACACGCGTGTTCAAAGATTACATTGGAAGTGTTACAGGAGTTATGGCCGGTTCTATCAATTCACGCTATGGTGAAAAACCTATCCGTGAAAGAAAGAACATTGGTTCTGGGTATGGCGAAATTGCCTACTTGGGAGACCGTTATCAATTACCTATCGACCGTTTGTCGGAGTTGCAGGATTTGATTGACAAATTCAACGCAGCAAAAACATCTGACCAGATAGCCGCAATGAATGAAATCGTGAATTTCGTTTATGACGACTTCCGTCAGGTTCTTCTTGCTCCTCACAAACGTATGGATTTGGTATTTGGTGAGTTGATTATGACAGGTTCAACAACCGTCAAGAACAAAGACAACAGAACCGATCCCAGTACGCCTGATGTTCTTAAGATTGAACTTCCGTTCAATTTTATTCAGCCTGCCACAACCGATAAGGCTAACTTCGTTGCTTACTTGCAGAGTGAAGTTGCTAGGTTAGCACCTGATTATGGTAAGTTCTCAAAGATGATTATGTCTCGTGGAACGTTCGTTAAGAACATCGCAGGAAGTGCAGACTTTGAAAAGTTTAAAGCAATTCTTCCTGCAGCAGAAGTTACCATGTCAGCCGGATTAATTTCCAGCGAAATGGTTAATGCAGTGTTTGCAGGTATCGGACTTCCGTCTATTGAGATTAAGGAAGACTACGTAAAGGATCAAACAGGTGCAAACCGTGCGGTGTATGCCGATGACCGTATTACCCTACTTCCGCAGGAACAAATCGGGTATATGCGATTCCATACTCCATACGAGGTAACAGATCCTATCCCCGGTAGAAGCTATAGCCGTGCAGATGGTGAATTGCTTATTTCTCAAGAGAGAACTAACGAAGGTAGATTCCTTGAATATACCGCAGAGTGGATACCGCAGATCAGCAATCCTAACGAGATTGTTAATCTTGACCTAAGTGTAATGAACGCATGATAAGAGTTATACAATCCTTTAAGGACAAAGTGACAGGCGAAGTTTACCCTATAGGTAAGGAGCTTGAATTGGACGAAGAAAGGACTAAAGACCTTATCAATCGTGGGCTAGTGGTTGTTTCTAAGAAGAAAAAGAAATGATTATACGTGACTACATAAAACAGAAGTTTCAGACCTTCGGCATTCAGTTGTCGGAGGCTGACCTTTTGGATATTAGTCTTAACTCGAAGATAAGCGGAGAGGATGAGATGAATCAGGATTGCCACACGCGGGTGTCGGTGGCAATAGCGAAGTTCATCCCCTCTCTATTACTTCGTGCTACCTCTATCGGCGAAAGCGGATTTTCAATGTCTTGGAACATTGATGGAATCAAGCAGTATTATTCTTTCCTCTGTAAGCAGTACGGATTGAAAGATGAATTGTCTAACAAACCAAAATGCACCTTTTCATGATTTTTGCCCCACACATATTGCAGGTTAAGGTTATCAAGCCATTGGATAAAGATGAGTTTGGCAGACCCATTCCCGGTACTGGTGGCGAATCATGGCAGGATGTATGTAAGTGCCGTTGTGATGACATAAGTGCTGAAAAGAAAGTATCTGTCAATGGTGGTGTATATGATTTCAAATACAAAGTGGTGTTTGATAAATCACCTAAAACCGTATCTACTGGTGCAGAAGTTCGGTGCTTGAATCCTGATGGTAGTGTGAGAGGTAAAGGTATTGCCAAAAGCCCATTGGAAACAAACTATTTTCCTTACAGAGTGATATGGTTGGAGTAGATGCAGACTTTTCGGATGTGGATAAGTTCTTTCAAGACGGAGAATGGGAAGTCGAGAAGAAAATGATTGATGTTGGTGATGAAGCCGTGAAGTATGCAGAGGAACATGGCAATTATCAAGACCACACACTGACTTTGAGAACGTCCAATGATTACGATGTTGATAAAGACGGTTTGACACTAAAAAACGAAGCGGAATATGCTTCATTCGTGGAATCTAAGGGATATGATGTTTTAAGTGGTGCCGCTTTATATGCGGAGAAACGATTAAAAGAAGAAATTGAATGATAGTAACTACCGACATAGGAAACATTCTCTATCGGGACTGCAAGGCTTTCGGAATAGACATAGTGCCTAATGGTGAAACTCTGACGGGTGAATTGAAGTCTGAAAGGATTGTCATCCATGCAAAGAAACAGCAGCCAGGTACTTATTGGAAAAAGTCTTTCGCTGAAATCAATCTTTGTGTGCCCGACTTAGAGCATAATTCAGCTTACTCCATCCGCTTGAACGAACTCGAAAGAGAAGCAAACAAACTGTTTGATGATGTGGTAAGTACTTATGACGGCACTCGTTATCATTACTCAATCGAATCTATTGGTACAGAAGCGGACACAGCTTTGAAGTGTCATTATGTGAATGTGAGAATTTTGTTTGAAGTATTGAATGTAAAATAATAAAGTTATGATTACAGCAGTAGAAATTGACGAACTGTATTATGCGGAACCGATTAAGACTGTTACAACTCCGGCTACCGGATTAACAGGTGCAGAAGTTGCTGCTATTTTGAAAAATGCAGCTACAAAGAAAGTGTCGAATGTACATGGTGATACGTACCAGTACGAAGAAGCGGAGGCGAGTGTAACTCGTTACAAAAACGCTTTGACGGGTGAGTACTACCGGGAAACGTCCGAACCGGGTGAGGTGAAAATCAACTTTACCATTGGTGAGTATGATTATGCTACAAAGGCTGATTTGCAAGGTGGTAAAGCCACAGAAAAGAATTGGGAAAGAGGCAAGTATAAGCCTATTCATAAATGTGTGATTGGTAAAACTAAAGACGGAGTTTATGTGGTGTTCCCGAAAGCGGCTATCAATGCTCGTGGCTCTAGTACCGATAAGGCTGTCGGGTTGGCTGTTTCAGCCGTTCCCCTTGCTACAGGTGTAGATGGATTGGCTTCCGAAAAGTGGTTTGACGAATCGGAAGTGGTCATTCCAGAAGGTTAAGGTAATAAGATTGTTTCAGGTATGGCGGTGGGTGGTTGCTCACCGCCTTTTTAATTTAATGTTATGAATCAAGCAGCAAAAATCGTATCTGATGCATTGTTAGGCATGGATTTCAAGAATGTAGAGATAGGAGGCATTGTTTATACTATTAAACCACCTACTATCAAGATTATTTGCCGTGCTATACGTCACTTCTCTAATATTGGTATGACGGGAGATAATATACTTGAGGCTATCAACGAACTTCCCGAAGCTACCGAAGATATGCTGAAAGGTATTTCTTGTTTTATTTGTGGTAGTGGGGACTTGGTAAATGCCTTGGAGAACGGAACCTTTGAAGAAATAAAAGAGGCATTGGAAGTCTGTTTCTCTATGATGGATATTTCGGCTTTTCAGTGTGTCAGCTCGATGAAGAACGTGTCGATGCTGGCAGCAAGACCGAAACAGTAGGAAACACAACGTTCTTCGGGCAGATAGCTCATCTAATTGATACACTTCATCTGTCATTTACAGAAGTGTTTGAGGTTATTCCATACAGGAACCTATTAATGATGCAGCGTGATAAACTTCATGCAGTATATAGTGGTCAGAAGGTGAATAAAATAAGTGGCAAAGAATTGGCAAATCGAAGAAAAAAGAAATAAGCATGGCTAAATTATATTTCAAAGTAGGTAGTGACTGGGAAGAAGTTGTAAAACTTCGTAATGAGATTTCGAAATTAAAGCAGGAGTTGAAGAGCATGGATAGTACGCAGTCACCCGCTGCTTTCAAGACTCTAAACACTCAACTTGCTGCATCTAATCAAAGATTGGATGAGTTGGTGACTAATGCAGCCAAAGCTGGAGCGGAGATGGAAACGGGATTCAAAAGGAAAATCTTCGATGCTTCCCAATCTGTAAATGGGTTCACAGAGAAGATTATCGCTCAAAAGAATGCCATAGGTTCTCTTCAAACAACTATTCGTAAAAATAAGGAGTTATATAAGAACATCGTTTCAAGAGGTGGGGAAGATAAAGAACTGCTTAATCACATCAGCAAACAAGAAAGAGCGCTCGGTAAAGAACGGGATGCTTTATTCAACCTCACCCAACAGCAAGCCGAAGCGCGTCTTTCCGTAAAGAAACTCCGGGATGAATATACACTTTATAAGAATGATGGGAAACAAGTAGTAGAAACTAACGAAGGTATCGCTATATCTTGGAAGAAAGCGCTGGCGGTTATTGGTGGTGCTGGAGTATTAAAGGCATTAGGTTCTGAAATGATTCGTGTTCGTGGAGAATTTCAATCCATGCAGACCGCTATTGAAACTTTGGTCGGTAAAGGGATGTCTGACAAGCTGTTGCCGCAAATCAAGGAGCTGGCTAAGATTTCTCCACTTACTATGTCAGATATGGTTGGAGCAGAAAAGATGATGCTTGGATTTAACATACAAGCAGAAGACACTATCAAATACTTGAAAGCCATTAGTGATATTTCTATGGGAGAATCCGGTAAGTTTAATTCGCTGACTTTGGCATTTTCACAGATGTCAGCAGCAGGTAAACTTATGGGGCAGGATTTGAATCAAATGATTAATGCCGGATTCAACCCACTTCAACAAATTTCCGAAAAGACAGGAAAGTCTATTGCTACACTCAAAGATGAAATGTCCAAAGGTGCTGTTTCCGCTGAAATGGTACAGCAGGCGTTTATAGATGCCACATCGGCAGGCGGTAAGTTCTACAATATGTCAGAGAATGCCTCAAAGACTATCAACGGACAGTTGTCTATGATGCAGGATGCGAGGGAGGCCGTGTTTAACGAATTGGGAACTAAGTCGGAGGGGGTCATAATGAAAGGCATTCAAGTGACTACCTCACTGATTGAAAATTATGAAACGGTAGGAAAAGTTTTGGTTGGGCTGATTGCAACATACGGGACATACCGCACCGCTGTGATGCTTGTTACTGCTGCCGAAAGCAAACATACACTTGTGGAAATTGGACTTACTAACGCCCGCATATTAGCACGAAAAGCACAACTAGCTTTGAATGCAGTCATGTTAACCAATCCTTATGTGGCATTAGCTACAGTAGTTGTTGGGTTGGGTGTAGCAATGTGGGCCTTACATGATTCTACTACAGCAACAGAAAGAGCGGAAAAACAATTAAATAACACAATAGACATCCAAAAGCAACAATTAGATGAACTTAAAGGAAAAGTTAATTCATTAGTTTCTATTATTAAAAATGAAAGTGCTAGTCAATTTGATAAGATAAGGGCTTATAAGCAATTACAATCTCTTATGCCAACCGTTTTCTCAAATATGGATATTGAGAAATTGAAATTATTAGACATACTCTCTGTAAATAAGCAAATCTCTGAAGAAATTAATAGACGTGAGCGTATAGGTGCAAAAACAAGGCTTGTGATGGCTCAAAACAAGGTTAATAATATAAATGCCTTGATTGCTGAAGATTCTAAAAGAGGTACATATTACGGGCAATATGAGTCACAGCTATCAGAAGCTAAAGCTGAACAAGAAGTTGCTCAAAAATATGTAGATGACCTGTTGAAAATCCAGTCAGAAGCCAATAAAAAGAAAAAGCAAGAGGATGAAAAGGAGGAAATACGAAATAAAGAGTATTGGGAGCACAAGAAAAAACAAGCAGAGGACGCTCGTAATGCCTTGGATGTTTCTAAAAAGAATTCAGAAGAATGGAATAAATATACCAAACAAATACAAGAAGCACAAAAGCAAATAGATAAGTATTCGGATTCAAAATCAGGAAAAGAGGCTGACAAGCAAAAAAAAGACCAACAAAAATCAGCCGAAGAGCTTCTGTCTCTCCGTCGCCAAAATCAACAGGCGGAAATAGATCTTATGAAGGAAGGCACAGAGAAAAAGCTAAAACAGATTGACCTTGACTATCAAAAAGAACTTGACGCCATCAAGAAACAAGAAAAAGATTTGAGTGAAAGACAGGGTGGAAAGTTGACTTCGGAGCAGTCTATTGAAATTTCCGCTCGTTATACCAATGCTGAGAATAAAAGAGATAAAGCGATTGCCGATGTAACCAAGGAGCAACTTAAAACCGAACAGCAGGCTTTAAATGATTATTTGAAAGAATATGGTACGTTTCAACAACAGAAGCTGGCCATCACCCAAGAGTATGCGGAAAAGATAAAGAAAGCTCAGGAAGAAAGTGGGGGAAACAGTGCGCAGGTCAAATTGTTGGAGAAACAACGTGATGTTGCTATTCAAAATAAAGAGACCGAAATTGTTAAAGCCAATATTGATTGGGTTACAGTGTTTGGAGAGTTTGGTTCCATGTTCTCTGATATGATTAAACCTGCTTTGGAAGAAGCAAAGAAATATATCCGGACTGATGAGTTTAATAACTCCGACCAGGCAAGCCAGAAGTCGTTGATTGATGCTATTAATCAGATGGAAAAATCTTTGGGTGGTACGGGTGGAGCCAACTTCAAGAAGCTGGGGCAAGATGTTAAGGCCTATCAAATAGCAGAACAGAATCGTATCAGTGCCATAGAGGATGAAAGGATTGCTTTAGAAAAGCTTAAAAAAGTACAGGAAGATTATACTAAGGCACAGAAGAGTGGAACAGAAGAAGAAAAGCAGGTTACAGCGAATGCCCTTGATATAGCACGGCAGAATGCTGACATTGCATCCGTCAATGTGAAAACACAGACGGATATTGCCAATCAAGCTCAGCGGAATGTGACTGATACCGCTACCAAACTGAAAGCCAGTATGGAGAATTTGCTGGGAGGTTTGCAGCAAATATCATCCGGTGGGTTATATAATGCATATAGCGGAATCATCAAAACAGTGAATGGGTTCAAGGATGTCATAGGAAAAACGTCAGAATCTCTTAAGGAAGTCCCCATTGTTGGATGGATTCTGTCTATTATTGATGTTCTCAAGGATGGACTGAGTAACCTTGTTGGCGGTTTGCTAGATGCTGTCTTGAATGCTGTTAGCGGTATTATTAGTGATGTTTTGTCTGGAGATTTGTTTGTTACAATTGGCAGATCATTAAGAGATGGCATCGGTAATATTCTGAATGCAATTTCATTCGGAGGATTTAATTCTTTGTTTGGTATCGGTGGTAATAAAAAAGAAGTAGAGGAGGCTATTAATAGGCTTACTGATAGAAATGAGACTCTACAGACAGCTATTGAAGATTTGACGGATGTTATGGAGTCTAGTAAGGGTACAAAGTCTGTAGCGGCATATTCTGATGCAAAGAAATTGCAAAAGGAAACAGAAGACAATTACAAGAGAATTGCACAAGAACAGGCTAGATATTCAAGTGCTCACCATAGTTGGAACTACTACTGGGGTGGATTTAACCAAGAAGAAATCTCTCGCTTAAGCAATCAGATTGGTAGAAACTGGAACGGTGATATATGGTCACTTTCTCCCGAAGAGATGAAAATGCTCCGCAGTAATGTTGACATGTGGGAGAAAATCCAGAATACAGGAAAAGGCGGTTACGGAGAACGTCTTTCTGAAAAATTGGATGATTATATCGACCAAGCAGGTAAGATGGAGGAACTGACTAATAAGTTGTATGAGGGACTCACTGGAATATCTTTCGACTCAATGTATGATAGCTTCATAGACAATCTTATGGATATGAAATATGATGCGAAGGCAGCAGCGGAAGATATATCGGAATACTTCATGCGTGCCATGTTTTCCAATAAGATTGGTGAATTGTATAGCGATAAACTTGAAGGATGGTGGAAGAAATTTGGTGCCGCCATGGAGGACAATGAACTGACCAAAACTGAAAGAGAGGCTTTGCAGGATGAGTATATGCAATATATAGAAGAAGCCATGAAGCTTCGTGATGAGCTTGCCGCTGCAACTGGATATGATAAGATTTCCCAAGAGTCTACTTCTCAATCTTCGACTTCCAGAGGATTTGGTACCGAAATGACACACGAGGACGCTGGAGAGCTAAGTGGTCGGTTTACTGCTTTACAGATCGCAGGTGAAGATATAAAAACTCAGAATATCGCTCAAACTCAATCTCTTAATCTGTTAACTGCAAGAGCAGATGCTATCCTTTCCATGAATACAGAAACGAGGAACATCGCTGATGATACGAGGGATTTGATAGCACAATCCTATCTTGAATTGGTACAGATTTCGGAGAATACAGGTAATTCGGCTAAATACTTAAAAGATATCAAAGCAGATATAGCAGAAGTAAAAAAGAATATATCAAAATTATAGTTTATGAAAGGAGACTTGATTATCAATAGAAAGGATGCCTTTACTACATGGGGCATTAGAATGGGAGAAGGGTTTCTTGATGCGCTTGGATCATCTGTCCCTATGAAAGAGTTTATTGAGAATAAATCACGTTTGGAACATGGAAAACGAGTAATAATCATTAATCCAAAGGTAGATGAGCGAGAACTTACTTTGTCATTTACTATTGAAGGCATTTCGCAGTCTGATTATCAGGCAAAGAAAAAGGCTTTCTTTGAGGAATTGTATAAAGGTGTAATTGATATACAAGTACCATTAGCAGGTACTGAGATTTATCATCTGATTTATTTAGGTAAGAATATTACCTATGCACAGAGCTTAGATAGAACATTTGGGAAATGCTCAATGAAGTTTTGCGAACCAAATCCGGATAACAGAACCTAATTCACAACAATCCTTTTATTGTTGCATATGGGAGTGCCAAATTTTAGGCACTCTTTTTTTTATCCCCGTACTTTGGGGTATGGTAGATATCAAAGACATATCCGGCAATCCCCGTTTTTCTACTCCAATCAACGAAGGTAGTAAACGTAAATTCCTATTAATGAAAGAGGACTATATTCTTTTGACGTTTTCTCTTTCTGAACCTGTATATTTTAAGCTGGGTGACTACGTAGACAATGAGTTGGGAATATTTGAGTTAGTAGACCTGTATAAGCCTACCTACAATACAACGACAGGTGCATACGACTACGAACTCCGCCTTGATGCTTATTACTGGAAATGGAAGAACAAGAAGTTTTTCTATACACCGGAAACCACCGGACGCGAAGCCGCATGGAATCTCACCGCTACCCTTGACACGCATTTGAAAGTCTTTTTGGATAACCTGAAAGCTCTTGGCTATAAATTCAGGGATCTGGATTTTACTTGGGACATCGATAGTACGGTAAAAAACACTTCCAAGCTTGTTTCCTATGACAACGTAAATCTGATCGACGCTCTCACACAGATGGCGGAGACTTGGGAGTGTGAATGGTGGATAGAGAATCATAAGATTTGCTTCGGACGTTGCGAATACAGCTCACCTGTTGATTTCAAAGCCGGTGATTTGACTGACACAGAAAATGTGAATGTCAACAGCATGACACGCAGCGACAGCCAGACCACTTATGCGACCCGTATCTACGCTTTCGGTTCCACCCGCAACATTCCTTCCAGTTACCGGAAAGAACTGATTTTTGACGTAAAAGAGGTTAATGGACGTAATATATCCGACACGTCAAGGCCGCTCAAAATAAACTACTTTCCGTCACGAGTTACATATAAGGAAGACTATACCGTCAATAAGAGCGAAGGAAGTCGTCCTTTTTCCCCATCTTATTCAAAATGGACTCTTGATACCGACATAACGTCCTTGGCAGAAGGTGGTTCTTACAAAGTCGTTTCAGAAGGAATATCTATCAATATATCAACCTTTATTCCACAAATAGGGAGCCGTGCCTTCCTTCCTGTAGGCGAATATACCTTAAAGGCATCATATATTTATAAAGTATCTGGAGTATCAAAAGAAGTCACTGTAGGCAATAAGGTGATTTCATTGTCTCAAAACCAGCAATATGAAATTGCAGCCAAAATAGAAGTTCCTGGTATATTGGATATTAACAAGGGTAGTTCTGACTTAAAAATAAGAATATATGTCCAAGTCCCAACTCCAACTTCTTCCGATTTTGGTTCATCATTCCAAGCGTATGCTGTGTATAGTATCAACTTATATGGAGGTTCTTCTGCAAATACCTCTGTTACATTTATTTCCGGTTCTAAGGCCGGACAGACATTTGAGGCTGTCTATAACCCAAATTCGAACGTTATCCGGCTACCCGAAGGTATAACAGCATCTTTGAATGACCGATATACCATTGGCAACATCATAAAAGGCAAAGTTCCCGACAACTATTTCAGTAAGGACGATAAAGAACTCACCTTGAACGGTGTAATCCAGAAACGTCTCATGCTCCCGGAAGGTATTCCCTACGTTGATGCTTACAAATATAGCCCTACAGGGGAACGAATCGACATTGGAGATGAGCGTTACGACAACCCCGATAACGTGGAAATGCCGGAAGAGGAAGCAATCGAAGAGATTGTTACTTTTGATGATGAATATCCCAAATATACAGGCTCTATATCTGGCATCAGTCATGAAGAAAAGGAAGAGGAAGATGATGACGGGAATAAGACAGGAAACAAATATCCGATTTACACATTTAGGGATAACAGCCTAAAGAACTTTACGAAAGATTTCCTTCTGGAGGAGTTACACCTAATTTTCCAAACCGGAAAGCTTGCCGGACTGGATTTCGCCCTTACTCTCAAAGAAAGTGACAATACAGGAACCACCTTTGAAATAATCCGTAATGAGGACTACGGTCGTTATCTGCCGGACGATGTGCTACTCCCACAAGCTGCTCATACAGAAAATGGAAAGGATATCCCTGCTGATACATATATTCTTCATGGATTTGATACGGCATATCTTTCCGAACAGATATTGCCTGATTCCGAACAAACACTACTGAAAAAGGCAAAAGATTATGTAAAGAAGTCCATGATAGACCCGTCCACCTACGATTGTGAGATGGATGTGGATTTCATTTACAATAACGGCAATATCCGTACATACGAAGCGGGTGACAAAATAAACCTTATAAACAGGGCTTATTTCCCCAACGGTCGTCAATCCCGTATCATCGGTTTCGAATGGCCGCTTGATATTCCTTACGACCATCCAATTTATACAATCGGTGAAACCGCTGCATATTCGCGTATCGGTGAGATAGAAAGTAAGATTGATTCTCTTACCTACAAAGGACAAACCTATTCCGGTTCCGCTGTTGGTGGTGGCGGAACGAGTGTGTATATCATAGGAGTTAATGATAAAACCTTACCGTCTGACCGAAATACTTTTTCTGCTAAGAGAATTATTAATGAAATAACCGAACGTGCAATCAGCCGAACAGCCGATGATACAGCTTCCGGCCTTATAACCTTCTTGAAAGGTATTGTTTCGGAAGGACTTGTTGAAGCTAATAATGGCTTGGTCGTTCGCAAAACGGAAGTTGTAGAGCCTATGCTGATGTCTTTATTATCAGAAGAGTTCAGGGATGGTATTGTAGAAGAGAACGAAGATGTATTCATCGAAGAAATGCGTACCGGTACAGGTGGTGCGGCGACATTGGGTGAACTTGATAATGTAACTGATGAAGCTGACAGCGTATCTGATACAGATGATATATTGGTCAGATTAGCCGGAACTTCCGAATGGACAATTAATACGGCTTTATTCTCTCAAGTCTCACAACTGATGTCGAAAGTATTTCCGTTTACCATGACTTTATCCGGTGGCGGAACTTATGAGAAAGGCAGCTCACAGACTATAAATCTCTCATGGACTTATGACCGGGATATTGAATCACAATCGATCAATAATGAATCACTGCTAATCGGAATCAGGGCAAAGCAATACACAGGAGTAACATCCGACACGACTTATACTCTTCGTTCTGTATCTGCCGGCCAGACTTACAGCAAGTCCGTGTCCGCCCAATTCAAGCTAAAGAAGTACTACGGAGTATCTGCCAACGACACTTTGACAAATGAGCAAATATTAGGCTTATCCAGTACATGGGCCGGCCGGACGCAAGGCTCTACTGTATTCGATTGTACCGGTGGTAAGTATCCTTATTACATCCTGCCTACATCTATGGTATCTGGTATTCAGTTTTGGATTGGAGGATTGCGTAATACAGACTGGAAAGAAGAAACTCGTGAAGTTACAAATACTTTCGGGCACAAAGAGAGTTACACTATTTATCGTTTAAATAGCATCCAGACGGGTGTATTAAATATTGAGGTGAAATGAGTGAAGAGTTGAAGGGAACAAATGTATATTCCCCTATTGTTCCGGGCACAAGTAGAGACGTATATCCTACGCACTATTCTATTTATGGTAAAGGTGGTCATAAGGAGGTATCTACTATTGACGCAAGGAATGCCATTACAGCCGACCGATTAACAGAAGGCTGTGTCGTCTATGTAAAAGAGACAGATAAGGAGTATCAATATAAAAATGGCGAATGGGTAGATTATCAGACAAATTTTGATGATACCGTACTTCGGGAACTTATTGACGAAAAAGTAGATAAAGTGGACGGAAAAGATTTATCTACCAATGACTTTACCGATGCGGATAAAGAAGTTATCGCAATCCATTCGGAAGAAATAGACAGTCTGCAGGATTCCGTCAACGATATCTACCAGCGTCTTGACTCCACAACCGGAGTTCAATACTATATCCGTGTCCAAAATAACGGTGACAAGTCCTTTACCTCACAAAAGGGCGAACCCTGCGTTCTCAACTTCACCTTCGTCTCACAGGAACGATACAGCTATAATGATCCCTATGAGAATACGGGAGAGCGTGGCAAGTGCGAGATATTCATCAAGAACTCCGTCAGCACGGACTACACCCTGATAAAAACCTTGATGGTTAACTCCATTACCGCCACAAAAGTAGACATTGCGGAGTATCTGGCGAATGGAGCCAACTCGATCATGGTGAAAATCACCGGTGAGGTGACCGGGCAGACTACCCCGGCTTATACCTATAACGTGACGATGACCTCATTGTCCGTCAAGGCCGATACCTTCCAGTGGTGGACACTCTACTCTGGAGCAATTTCTATTCCCCTCTACATCTCCGGAAACGTAAACAAGACACTCAAAGTCACTCTTGAGGGAGAGAACTACGCCAAGGGCTACGAACAAGTGCTGGGAAACGTTATCTATACGGATACCGCCCTGAATTTCTCCATTGACCACCCCGGACAGACAGGTGTATACAAATTATCCGTTTACCTTGAAAACTCCGATGGTACCATCAAGACCAAAACAGTGTCCTTCAATATCATGTGTGCATCGGAAGGCGAACAGGTGAAACTGATGTGCGTGAACAGCCTCTCTGATAAGGCTTCCAACTGGGCGAACAACAAGCTTTTCGAATATGCCGTCTATGACGGTGACGCCACTGCCACAAGCGGTACGTTCTCCATAAAAATGGATGACCTTACCGTCTATACCAGTGAAGAGAGCACGATACCGACCAACACGAAAAACAGCTTCTCTTATGCAATGGAGATTGAAACCGTCGATGATACGGACTTTGAAATCTCTGTAGCCGTATCGGATAATGGAGAGCCTTTGACCGATATTATGATCTTCCCTGTGAGCAACTCTTCCGGCTTTTCCGCTACAGCCGGATCAGTCTTTTACATGAACCCGCGTACACGTACTAACAGTCAGTCAAATTACCAAAAGATTATCAATGAAATAGACAGTTCTCAAATCGCAGCCGAATGGGAAGGCATGAACTGGAATAACGACGGATGGACTGTAGACAGTGACGGAAACCGTGTATTAAGAATGATGGCCGGAAGTTTGTTGGATATCGGTTACAAGCCTTTTGAAATAGAAAGTGCCCGTAATGGGAAAACCATTGAACTGGATTATAAGATTTATAATGTTACCGACTACTCCGAGCCTATTATTACTTTGTCGGTACCGGACGGGCAAGGATTTACCGGACTTAATATTTATGCCAACAACATCTGGCCGTGTAGCCAGTCTCTTAAAAATGAGGAGTTGCAATCAATTCCAACCGATGATGGTGTACGTGTTAGGATAGCCATGACCATTTCACCGAATATGTATGGGAATGCCGGATTTAATCTTTGCTCTATTTATATCAATGGAAAAAAGAATCGTACTTTCCTTTACGAATCAAATGATTATTGGGCGCAGAATGGAGATATAATTATAGGTTCTGACTATGCTGACGTGGATGTCTATGGAATCCGTATATATGAAACTGGTCTAGGTTCCAATGCAGTACATAAGAATTATATCAATTGGTTGCCCGGCACCGATGAAAAGGTTGAAGAAAGCGAGAATAACAATCTTTATGACGCAATGGCCACACAGTTAGACTTCGATGCCATAAGGGCAAAAATGAATGTCTTTGTATTCGATAATATATTCCCGTCTTATTATGATACGGCAAAGAGAACAGGTACGCTTGAAATACAATTTGTAAACCGCCCGGAACGAAACGTGTCTATCACAAATGTGGAAATGGGTGGTCAGGGCACATCTTCTAAAAAATACTGGGAATGGAATGAAAAGTGTAAGGTTGACAAGACGAAATCTGTCATCACTTACGCTGACGGGTCAACCACCACGAAGAAGTTTATCATGTTTGATAACGTTCCTGCATGTGCATCCGTTACATTCAAGAAAAACTGGGCATCATCCATGCAGGACCACAAGGCTGGTTCGGTTAATTCATATACGGATTTGTATAAACAGCTCGGACTCACTAATGAAGCAATGGCTCTTGATCCGAAAGTCCGCGTATCTGTCTATCAGGAACCCTTTATGGCTTTCCGCAAGGAACTTAATGACGAGGGGGAAATAGTATATACCTGTATGGGTGAATTCACAGGTGGTCCGGACAAGGGGGACAAGTATTGTTTTGGCTATGATACCGATTTGTTTCCTGGTCTCATCTCAATCGAGGGAGCCGACAACTCACCACTTCCCGCCTTGTTCCGTGTGCCTTGGAATACGACCAGAATCACATATAACGAGGACGAGGAGTCATGGCAGTATAACGGAGAAAACAGTATCGATCTTGACGGCGGACTTACGGAGAATATAAAATACTGGATACCTGCCTATAACCTTGCTTACTCCTGCTCGAATAGGATCCGTCCGTTTGACGGGACATTGGGTGAATTGAATGCTGACGCATCCGGTTATAAAGAGAATGGTGTAGAATACTGGATCGCAAAGCCGGGTGACACTGACCTGTATAACCTGTATTACTATGAGGCGGCTGAAAAAAGGTTCATACCATCTGATATAGGTGAAGGACAAATAAACCTGATATCCCAACTTGTAAATAAGGGGTACGGTTTATCAAGTGCTGATTTGGTAGGAAAAACAAATGATGAACTGAATACGCTTTTCATCAATGCCCGTGTTGCCAAATTTAGAGCTGAAGCTAAGACCTATTTTGATATTCCCGACGCAATATACCATCACAACTTTACCGAATTTGTAGCTGCTACCGACAACCGGGCGAAAAACACATATCCGTATTGTTTCGGGGAAGGCTGTAAATGGAAATGGAGACAGGACGACCTTGATACAATAATGCCTATCACCAATCAGGGACAACTTCGAAAAGGGTATTATGTCGAAGTGCATGACAACTATGATACGGGGGCTTCAGTATGGAATGGAGAAACTTCCGTGTTCTGGAATCTGTTGGAACTGGCGTTTCCGGACGAACTTGCTGCAGGGATGCGTTCTATGATGTCGGCTATGGAGGTATTAGGCGGCTTAAAATCCGGTACTCATGCAGAAAAAGTTTATGCATGGTACCAGAAATACTATCTCAACGTGAAAGAGTATTTTCCGGCTGTAACAGTGAATGAAGATTCTAAACGCTATGAGAATGCCAAGCTAATGATGAATGCCGGACGATACACGAATGATACTGACCCATTGACACAGGAACTAGGGGATTTATACAGTGCTGAAACGGCATGGATGAAGAAGCGCATCCAGTATATGTCTTCAAAATACAGCTTCGGAGAGTATTCCGCAAACGGAACGGACTCCATAAATGTTCGTGCTGCCGGAAACGCTATCGCCTATGATATAATTCCCGCCATCGATATGTATCCCACTATTGCAAACGGTACATCAATTGTAAAGGGGAGCAGGACAAAGGCCGGACAGGTATGCAGAATGATAATAGACCTTGGCGGCACAGGTGACCAGCAAAATATCATTCAGGGAGCCAGTTGGCTAATGAGTATTGGTAAGTGGCATGATAAAAACGTCAACGGCAACCTTATCATCAAAGGAAGAATGTTGCGTGAACTGGAACTTGGAAGCCGTACAGAACGGATTATTATTGCGATCACAGGACTTACTATCTCGGATTGTGTATCTCTGCAATCTATTCTATTGTCTAACATAGCCACGTTGGCCGGTTCTCTTGACCTTTCCGTATGTACGCATTTACGTAAGGTTTGGGCTGATGGAACGTCACTTACGCAGATAAGGCTTCCGCAAGGCGGGTGTCTGGAACTGGTACAATATCCATCCACGAACAGGTATCTGACATTACAGAACTTTCCTTTATTAACTCAAAACGGAGTTTTAATAGATGATTGTGCTGAAAGAATCACAGACTTTTTTGTATCCGGGTGTCCTAAGATCAGCCCTATTGATCTTCTGATAAAAGTTATGGATGCGCAACAGGGGCAGGGAGAAGCACATGCCCTTAAACGTGTACGTGCAGTGTTCGGGGAATATACCTATAATGAGAATGGAGCCGAAATGCTTGATAACCTTGGAAAGCTAGCAGACGGGACTTATGTTGGACTTAATAGTTCCGGTGTAGCTGGTGATGATCCTCGCCCGGTTCTTGAAGGCACGCTGAACATCAACGCCAATTGCTATGAGGATACTGCCAATACGTTGCGGGAGTATTTCAACAGGCTGACGCTGAACATCACGGGCGAGTACTTTATCCGGTTCACCGACCCTGTCGTGTTGGCAAGGGTCATGGAAATGTGGAATACCAACGGGGATGAGGGACTCACACAGCCGGAAGCGGACAGGGTGACGGAAATACCCCAATCGTTCCTGTCGGGAATCGCAAATCCGGAGTATGCGGGCATCACTTCGTTGAAAGGATTTGAATCATTCAGGAACTGTACGGAGATCAAGCCGATGGCTTTCGAAATGACCAGCCTTGAAGAAGCCGTGTTTCCGCCCAACCTGCAAATTATCAGAAACCGGGCGTTTTACGGGACAAAAATAAAGAAAGCCAACCTGCCGGATTCATGCACGTATCTGGAAACAGGCGGAGGAGGGTCTTATATGCCCTTTTACCAATGCGCGGAGCTGGAGGAGTTCACGATGAAGGATTATGTGCTTCCGAAAGGGATGAATCAATTTATAATAAATCAGGGGTTTGGTGATTGCGCGAAATTGAAAAGATTCAAGTTGGAATCGTTTAATATATCGCCTACAAACGGGGTTAGCTCTCATTATTCTTTACTTTCATTTAAAAATTGCTATTCACTGGAGGAATGCGACTTCGGAAGGCTGGAAGGATTGGTTGATTCAATTCCTACATACTTTTTATCAGGGACTCCGGTGACCGCCTGCTGCATGGATGAAAGAATAACTTACACGTCTTTACGCGGGTTTGAAAACTGCCCGAATCTGAAAGTGCTGGTGTTCAAGGGGCAGGTGACAAATATCGGGCAGGCATTGTGCGGAGGAACCACCAGCGTGAGCGCAACAATTCTGTACGCCACCGTTCCGCCTACCGTGGAATACGCCGGACTTAACAATCAGGCCGCTTTCTACGTCCCCGATGAATCGGTCGATGCCTATAAAGCCGCCTCCACATGGTCGGGCGTGGCATCCAAGATACATCCGGTGTCAGAGTATGCCGGATATGTCCCTACGAAAATGTACGAATACAATCCTGAAGAGTCAAGAACCGCTGTAAGACTTATAACGCTTGGAGCGGTGAATCCCGCCTGGGATTTTGCGGGCAGCTCTGTTGTAGCTTCCTCCGATGGAGACTTGTATATGAGCGATATAGTGTATGAAAAGTCTTTATACCTGAAAGTAACCGGTATTAGAGGTAACGGTGATTCTGTAAGTGTTATGATAGACGGTAAGGAATATGTGAATATTGCTCTTAATGGTATTTACGACATTCCTGCAAGTAAAACAGGTTTCAATATAACAGTCAATAATTATATGCAGGATATAACAATTTCTACAGTAGCTGAAGCGTATTAAGTATGGAAACGAAAAATAGAAACGGAATAAATGTAATAGAAGCCGGTGATGGAAAGGTTCTAAGGAGAATATCTGACGGTCTGATAGTGGGTTCGGAGATATATTTGGGATACACCTACTACCTTGGCGGAGAGCGTTTGGAAGAACCGCTTTTCGAGATTCCCGAACATTATGAGGAGACGGATATGCCGGAAGATTATTTACCGGAAAGCGTGCGACAAGTAAAATAACAAGGATATGGCAATATTAAGTAACGGTAAGTTTTACGGCTTCCTTTGTTCAGTCAAGGAGACCGGGCAGAAATTAGCGAATGGAGTAAAAGAGTATGTAGAAGATTTTGTGTCCGGCTTTGCAGGACATGGTTGGAAACTCTGGGAGTACATGACTGGTAAATGGAAACTGGAGATTGATACAATCGTAGTTCGTGAGACTATGCTTGTTTTTGAAATGTTGATCTCAAAAATTAGAGCGATAATCGGTGCGCAAACAATAAGTCAAGGACACGGGAAAGTAAAGTCTGCTCGAATCTCTGACGATGGTACAGAATACCTTATCGAGTTGGAGGATGAAGATGTGAGTATTGTAGCACATGACTTCGTGCGCTGTCAGACATTCGTAGGAGATAAGACAAAACTTTATCATGTCGAAGTATCATCGGTTGATGTAGAGACAAAAACCTTACACGTGCCTTTATCGGAATTTGATAAAGATGAATCCGGTAATGTTCCCGCTGCAGGTGATGAACTGGTTCAGTTCGGTAATTCACAGAATAAAGCTCGCCAGTCTGCAATTTATATGCATGCCGACGAAACAGGTCAGCCAGCTATTGACGTGATGTTCGATCTTAACAGTAAGAATTGGGAAGGAAAGGTTAAGGTTCGTGTTGGTGGTGACATACCCGGAAGTGGAGGACTTAAAGGCTTCTACTGTGTGAATGGCATGATAAAGGGAGTTGATAGTAAGGGAAATATTGCTTACTGTATATATCCGGATGGTACTGCGGAGCTGGGTTGTGGTGCAGCCTTATTTAAACCTGACAAGTCGGGACACATTGCCGGTGGTGCAATTTCATGGATATGGGACGAATCAAATAAAAAGTGCGTATGTACTATGAAGGATGTTGTTCTTACTTGGGACAATCTATCTGATGATGCAAAAGAAAATCTGAAAGGTGAACCGGGAAAAGACGGTGCCGACGGTAAAAATGGACAAGACGGAAAGGATGGATACAATGGCATAGACGGAGCGGACGGTATAAATGGCAAGGATGGAGCTAGCTTGGTGTATAAAGGAGAATATTCCTCTCATCCTTCCAACCCCCAAAACGGTTGGTATTACCGTAATATCACCGACAAAAAAAGCTATGTTTATCAAGATGATGCATGGTATGTTATGACAGTTGACGGTTCGGATGGTAAGAACGGTCTGGACGGAGTTAACGGTGAAGATGGTAAGGATGGTCTTGATATTGTTTGGAAGGGAGACTCTTCAATTCCGCCTGCTAATCCTCAAAAGAATTGGGCATATCGTGATACAGATAACGGCCGGGTTTACATATACAATGGTACCGGTTGGGCACTAATGGTTGCAGACGGAAACGATGGGAAAGATGGAACTAACGGTCTACCCGGTAGTGATGGCAAAGACGGTATGAGGGTGTATATAACATATCATGACAGCGAAACCGAACCGGACATTCCTACAGGGAATGGTACAACTGGAGGTTGGCATACAAACGCTACAGTATCTGTTGTTTGGATTTCTCAAAAGGTGGCAGAAAGCGCAGATTCAGGTGAATGGGGTGCTCCTATACGAGTAAAGGGGGAGCCGGGTAAGGATGGTAAGGATGCTAATCTTCTTCCGTGGATTGAGAAATGGAATGGGTACGCAACGGAGCTAGGTGAAGAGTATATTGTTACTCCTAAAATGTTCTCAGGCACAAAATCAGCAGATGGCAAGTTAACCGGAATTGCACAAGGCAAAGACTGTCTTACTGCAGCTGATGGAACTAAGCGCACTGGAATATTTGCACTTGTGGATAATGAAATCGTTTTTGAGCTTGACCCGATAAATAAGAAGTATAAGTTTAAGGGAGAGGTAATTGCGGATAGTGGAGTTTTCAACGGAACAGTGAATGCTGATAGCGGAACTTTTAACGGGACGGTAAATGCGGATAGAGGCTCTATCGGTGGTTTTGAAATTGCAAGTGGTCGCATAGGTTCTGAAGTGAATACAGAATATGGCGGCGGACAGCTTGCGATATATAATAACCTTATTCGTGTAGGAAACAGTGATAGTTATTCGTTATTAGGAGGTGATACAATTCCTGCTACAGCGGGTGGGGCTTACACTTCAACGTGCAGGTTCGTTAATAATACTAAAAAAGATTCATACAATGGTGCTAATTATGGTATGATGATAAATGTGAGCGGCGCGAAAAGAAATTATGGGATCAAATCAGATGCGCCCATACTTGCTACTTCGTGTATTGGAATGAAAATAGCCAGGCCCATATATTGGGTAAATTACAAATCTGACGATGGTAAGGAATTTGATTTTTCAAAATACAGCGTTTATTTAATTGCATCTGATCGCTATATGGGTTTAAACCTTCCAGACGAATCAACCGTCGCATCTTATTTTGGTTTAACATCACTCCCTTCTGATTTTTCATTAATGTTTACTCTTCATGTGAGACATTGGTCGTATGACATAAGAGTTAATAACGTATATGATTGGAATGCGAATTTGATTAATATAGATATGGTAAAAGGAGACAGTCTCACGCTTCTTATTAGTAAATATGATGGATTTCGGTACGATGTACTAAACAGGCAAGATTAGTAGAGTATATATGGAACTAAATGACTGGCTAACAATACTCGGTGCCTTGGGCGGATTCGAAGCAATCAAATGGATAGTTAACTTCTACGTTAACCGGAAAACAAATGCTCGAAAAGAAGATGCGGCAGCAGATGCAGCAGAGAACGAGAATGAGAGAAAACAGGTTGCCTGGTTGGAAGAGCGCATCGCTCAACGAGACGCAAAGATTGATGCTATCTACGTTGAACTCCGGCAGGAACAAGCAGAGAAGCTCCAACTCATACACGATAAGCACGAGCTGGAACTTAAACTTAAAGAAGCCGAGATAAAGAAATGTGATGTTCGCGGATGTTCCAATCGGCAGCCGCCAAGTGATTATTAATTTAAAAGAAAAGGAAAAGAAATGAGTTTACCAAGAGGTTTGAAAAATTGTAATCCTGGCAATATCCGGATCACAAAGGACAAGTGGGTAGGATTGAAAGAGGTTCAGGAAGATAAGTCATTCTTCCAGTTCAAGGAAATGAAGTGGGGATACCGGGCACTAATCCGGACCTTGCAGAATTACCGCAAGAAGCACGGCTGCCGGACAATCGCAGACTTTATCAAGAGGTGGGCACCGGAGACGGAGAATAACACGTCAGGGTATGTCAATCGTGTATGCAGTGAGATGCAGGTTCCAAGTACGTATGTTCCTGATGTAGACGACGAGGCGACCATGTGCGCTTTCGCTGCCGCTATCTCAAGGGTGGAAAACGGTGTGCCGGCTGTTATAGCCGACATTGAAAAGGGGTGGGAGTTGCTATGAAAGCTCTTCCTTGGATATTAGTTGTATTGCTTGTAGTGGCGGTTCTGTTTCTATGGAACCGCCAACAGGAACATGATGTGGTATTTCGTCCGGATACAACCGAATACGTCGAAACTATTCCTTTCTATTATCCAGTCGCCCGGGATAGTGTTATAAAAAGGTATGAGACAGTGAAATTGCCCGTAAAGAAAGATACTTGCGAAGTGAAGCAAGATACTTGTGTTCCTGATTCGGCAGAGGTGGTTATTCCTATTACCCAGAAGATATACGAAGATAGCCTATACCGGGCATGGGTATCGGGGTATGATGTAAGTTTGGATAGTATAAAGGTGAATGCTCGGACACTGGAGATAAAGATTCCTGTGCTAATTCCTGCTAAACGAAAGAGATGGGGGGTAGGCTTGCAGGCAGGTTATGGTTATCCGAATGGGTGGTATGTAGGTGTTGGGGTGAGTTGCAATTTATGGCAGTGGTGAATTTTCTCTATAAAATAGTTTTTTCTTGTAATTTATTTGCTATTTTTGTACCAACTAACAACTATAGAACACATAATTATGGCTGGTATTTTAAATGAATATTTAGATAAAAGGTTGTCTTTTACTGGATTACAACAGGAGTTGGAAAGGCTTGTTAAAGAATACAATAGTTACACTGGAAGATACTTATTAATATATGCTTCTGATTTTAATAAAGCCAAACAAGGTGTGCCAGATATTTCAATGGATCAAGATGACTTTTACAATATTCAAGATATATTGAGGGAAAGTACAGAATCCCGAATTGATGTTTATATTGAAACTCCTGGTGGAAGTGGAGAGGCGGCAGAAGAAATAGCACGATTCTTGCATAAGAAATTTGAGGAAGTAAATTTTGTAATCGCGAGTGAGTCTAAAAGTGCTGGTACTATTTTAGTTTTATCTGGTGATAATATATACATGACTGAGACAGGAAGCCTTGGTCCCATTGATGCACAAACTCGCATCGGAAGGTCTATTCAATCAGCGTATGATTATAAAGAATGGATAGAGCAAAAGAGAGAAGAAGCTTTAAGAAATAAATATTTGAATCCTGTTGATGCACAGATTATTGCTCAAATTACACCAGGAGAGTTATCTGGAATTGTAAATGCCTTAGAATTTGCAAAAGATTTGGTTTCAAATTGGTTAGTTCAATATAAGTTTAAAAATTGGACTAAAAGAGAAAGTTCTGGTGATATTGTAACCGATGAGTACAAACGGGCTAGAGCAAAAGAAGTAGCTGATAAATTATGTAATCATGGATTATGGAGATCACATGGACGCTCTATTAAAATAGAGGATTTAAAAGAAATTATTTTAATTGAGCGAGTCGAGGATGACGCTAATTTAGCAGATATAGTATATCGTATAAAAATAGTATTGAAGCTATTGTTTGGTAGTTCTACAATATATAAAATCTACCGAACGGCTGATACTCTTCTTTCAAAAACAGCAGTGATGGCAATGAATGACAGTAAAGGTATGAAAATACCTTTACCTCAGCCGAAAGAACAAAAAGAGGTAAGAGGTGCCGAGATACAAATACGTTGTTCGAAATGTGGTAAACAGCATACTGTAAATGCATATTTTCAGATTTCTAGCGAAGAGGCGAAAAAAATGGGTCTACTTCTTAATCCTAATATAGATGAACGTAATAATTTGATATGTGATAATTGCGGCTTCTTGACAGATTTAAATCCGGTAATGAATCAACTTGAACAAAAAGAAAAATCTAAGGTTATTATTAGATAAATATAAATTAAGAAAAGATGAAGACATATATTGTAGAATACAATCCAGAACAGCAGACATCTGATGTCTTGGTAGAATTTGTAAAAGATACACAATGTGGCGTTTACACTCAAGGAGAGAGTTCTCAAGAATGTAAAATAGAGTTCCATGAAGACTATCAGCTTGATTACAGTCAAGTAGAACGAGAAAATGATGGTTTCTTATTTCTTGGATTATGTTATTAAATGCTACACAATAAAGGCGGAAGCTCAATAAGCTGTTTTTATTCATTCGCCCCGTCTTCCAACGGGGCTTTTCTTTTGCTTATCTCATTTATATTTCGTATATTTGTGTACAGACATGGATGTCTGTTGTATCATCTCTCTATAGAAAAGTTGCTAGATTTCAGAGGAGAGAGACAATACGTTATGTACTCCAAAAGGAATGAGCCTCGACTAAGTGTAGTCGGGGCTTTTATTATGCAAATCAACGCACAACAACTATATATAAAATATGTACTCATAGTTTAATTTAACTTATTTATTTAATTCAAAAAATACTATTCTTGAAGATATGAGTAAGTTTGTGCAACTTTAAAACCAGATGTTATGGCAAAGAAAATTGGGTATATTGAAAAAGATGGAGTAATATTTGTATCTGTCAAAGACGTATTTGAATACTTGCGCGAAATGGAGGTTATTACCACAGAAAAGTTAGAATGGGAATATCGGTGGAATTTTGAACAGGATATCATTAAACGCATGTACACTTGTTATAGGAGTGGTAATCGAACTAATTCAGATGTTCCTTGGATAATTGATGAAGAATTTTATTGTCATTGGTTGCGATTTACGTATTCAGACTTTACGAGAGCAATAAAGGTGTTGAGAAATGAACAGGAAATAAAGAGACTGGCGATGTTAATTGACCTTCATGACTTTTCTCGCAGTAAAATGTTTGTGAAGAGAAAATTTGCACTAAAATAATGTTTGTGGGAAAGAGGTAGCCGAATAAGCTACCTCTTTCAATTATAAATAGTTTTCTCCCAATCGTCTAACACGGTTACATCCCACCGCGGAAGATCCGGATTAATATAAGTTACTGACCTGCCATACACGGAGAAACTTTTTCCGATAAACTCGCTGATAGCTTCATCCTCTCCTTTTTGCAAACTGATATTCATAAAGATATGCATTTCATCCCAGTTGGAGGGTCCAATGAATAGAGATTCAATGAACCAACCTTTAACGGGAGCACCGACAACCTGGCCTTTTATTCGCTCAATAAGAGCAATTGCTTCTTCAAATGTCATATAGATGATTTTCCGGCAAATATAAGAAAAAGGTTTGGTTATCCTTTCATCAACATAATATCTGCCCTCATCTCTATATATTCAGTATATTTTTCAGGATTGTTGGTATAGTCTATCACCCTGTTTATGGCTATTTCCGCCTGCTTCTGCTTTACCTTCGTATAATATCGGATAACTCCCCTGCTCTTATCCGAATGGCCGAGACAATAATCTATCACTCCGTCAGGTATGCCAAGTTCAGAGGCAAATTGCGCAAAGGTTTTACGAGCAGAATAGAAGCACAATGTCTGCTTTATTCCTAAATGCTCTTTTAGTTCCCTCATGCAAAGATTGATGTATTTTTGCAAATTAGAATAGGTATAAGAATACCCCAAATCCAAAAATCCGCTTTTATTTATATACTTACTGATAATTGCTTTCGCTTCGCTATGTATAGGTATCGTTATGACTGATTTCCCAGTCTTAGCATGAACAGTCTTGATTCTTTCAAAAGAAAGTATATCCACCGACAAATCGACAGATAATAAATCTTTCAAGTTGATACCGCACAAATAGAAAGAGAGTAAAAACATGTCCCTACCTAAATTCAATCGTTTTCCTTCGACTTCTGCCTTTTGTATTTTCTGAAATTCTTTTATTGGAAGATCGCACTCTTTAGGTTCGGCTGTTGGTATTTTCGTGTACGCAAATGGGTGCACATCCGTTTTCAGAACACCTGATTTTATCAGCTCGTTTATCCGGGCCTTCAGATGGGTCAATCTCAATCCGATGTTTCCATTAGCATAGCCTTTCTTTATCATCCACTTTTTAAAATGCTCTACCAATAAAGTATTAATTGCAGGAATAGGTACATCTCCTTCCGCATTAGTAAACACCCGTACAGTCTCCTCATTCATTTTTGCATAGCTTTCCCTACCCTCTTCCCTGATTTCATTAATGCGCTGTTTCCAGAACTCTAAAAACGAAATATGTGAAGGGCGTTCCTTGGACATTATAATCCGCTTTATCTGAATTGCAGAAAAATAGTCTATACATTCAATAGAATTAAATTTCTCTTTGTATTGTGAAAACACAAATTCAAGCCTTTTATTCATGACGTTCGCATCCTTCCGGTAAGCGACTTTACCGTTATCGAATTCTGCAATATCATCTAACAGAAACTCTGTTTTTATGTAGGCACGTTCTTTCTTTTGGGAGATGCAGACTAAGATAGGGAGCCTGCCATCATGTTCCTTAATGGAACTTAAAATTGTTAATCTGATTGTTGCCATAGTCGAATAATCAAAACACAATTCTACTATACAATTTTGTGCAAATATATACGCAGATTTATGTTTTTTTTATTCGGAATTGAATTTTCAGAAAAGAGAAACGCTGATTAAACAACTAATAATCAGCGTTTTATTTGAGAGCCGCTAGCCAGACTTGAACTGGCGACCTACGCGTTACGAATGCGTTGCTCTACCAACTGAGCTATAGCGGC